>Ga0233412_10001507_pt1 | contig 12033 bp, 13 predicted proteins | sample Na_anoxic_4_MG_FD_180667 | JGI IMG/M metagenome (GOLD analysis project Ga0233412, IMG submission 180667) | Seawater microbial communities from Saanich Inlet, British Columbia, Canada - Na_anoxic_4_MG | ecosystem: Environmental > Aquatic > Marine > Inlet | place: Canada: British Columbia... | reverse complement strand
GGTACCAGTTGGTTTTAGATGCAATTGAATTAGACATTTACCGTGTTTATGACCGTGATTAAATTTTTTATTCATACACAAGTTATTTGATGCCATTTATAAATCTTATAAAATATATAAATATTTTAAAAAACTAAAATATTTATATATTTATGTACCTCAAATAAAACAAGCCCATTTATTTACAACATAAATTGCAATTCTTACCCAATAAACTCAAGTTTCTTGATTTATTACCCCTAATAGGTTCAGCCGATTCACTATTTACCAAATAAGGAGTCTTTAATTTGGCTAAATACCTAGCATAAGATCCGTGTTTTACATCTACCCCAATACCACCAGGTCCAGTTGAACCAGGTTTTGAACTTGTAATTGAATGTCTTACTGAATTACCCTTATGTGATCCCCGTCTTCCTATGAATCCTCTTTGTATATGAGGTACAACACGATCACTCATATTCTGTGATCCTGCAATAAAGGTTTTATTATATTTTGCCTGAAAAAAATCAAATCCTGAATAAACCGCGGACCGAACATCAATTAACTGAGATTCTGCTACTCTTACCTGATTTTGTATTTGTTTTTGCGTATTCAACTGTTTTTGCTTTGAATTGCATTTAATTTGACTAGTGGTAGAACCATAATTAGTTATGTCACATGCCTTAATCTGACATGGAATATTTTCAATTAATTCATTACTACATGAACATATAAATTGTATATTTGGCATTATGTGTAATAATATATATTTATAAAATATATTTATAAAAATATATTAATAAAATATAAAATTGAAAAATTTACTATTATTAAAATATAAATACAAGACAGTCAATTTATGCAAAATAAAATTTCATATCAATGTAAGCTTTGCAATAAGAAATATTTAAAACATGCATGTTTCATTAGACATGAACTGCTTTGCCAAATATTAAATACACCCGAAAATGATTTAAAGAGTAATATGAATCTTAGTCTTCAAAATCTTGGTATAATTGTTGTTGATTTGATAAAATCGAATGAAAGATTAAAACAAGAGGTTAGTGAAATGAAAAATTGGGTTAAATTGAGAAAGAAAAAAATTATGGTAATCGATTGGTTAAATGAGAATAACAAAAATAATTCTGATTACAAAATATTTAAGGAGCAAATTCAATTAACAGAGGATGATCTGAATTTAATATTTAAGTATGATTTAATTGATGGTCTTAGTAAAATATTAATGAATAGATTTGAACTTGAGAAAAAAAATCAAAAATCTATTCCATTTAAGGCTTTCGATCAAAAGGAAAATGTAATTTATATATTTGACAATAATAGGTGGATTATTTGGGATAATGAAATGTATTCTGATTTCTTTCAATACCTAACTAGAAAATACATGGAACAGTTTAGTACTTGGCAGGAAAAAAATGAATCTCGTCTTTATAATGAAGATTTCTCAACAATCTATATCAATAATGTAAGAAAAATTATTGGTGGAAGTATTCCAATTGATAAGCAAAAAATAATAATCCACAGATTTATTTATAATAGTTTAAAGGAGAATCTTCAAAATATTATAGAATATGAATTTTCATAAATGAAATATTATAAATGGATTAATATAAACAGAATTTAATATAATAAATTATATGATTACCTCATACTCCCTGTTTCAAAATATTTTTTCTAGACCTTCTACTAGACCCATCTTCAATAATATACATATTTCATCATCCCTTCTGAATAATGCATCAAGAATAGCATCAATTAAAAATATAAAATATGGAGAATTGGATAATAGTGGATCCTCAGCATTAGTTTCAAATGATGATTTTGCCAATAATATTCCACATGAAAATGTTTTCACTAGAAATAAAAATACAAAAAAAAATATAAAAAAACTACTCAAAAATGAAACATGTACCGTAATTGGTTATGGATCTCAAGGAAGAGCCCAGGCCCTTAATTTGAGATCTTATGGAATAAATGTATGTGTTGGAGTCAGGGAAAAAGGTAATTCTTGGAATTTGGCAAAGAAAGATAAATTTGTACCTGATTCAAGTCTTTTTTCTATACCGGCTGCAATTTCAAGATCCAGTATTATAATGCTACTTGTATCTGATGCTGGTCTTATTGATCTTTTTCCAAAAATTAGGTATAAGTTACATAACAAAACAATTTATTTTAGTCATGGATTTGGTCCTGTTTATAAGCAACATACCGGAATACATTTTGATGGTCTTACAAATGTTGATGTTATTATGGTGGCGCCAAAGGGTTCCGGAAAAAGTGTCAGAGATCTTTATAAAAAGGGGAAGGGCATAAATTCATCATATGCTGTTCTAAGAGATGATTCAAAACTGGCTAAGGATAAGGCTCTTTCACTAGCATTTGCGATAGGATCACCCTATGTTTATGAAACTACATTTGAAAATGAGGCAAATAGTGATTTAACCGGGGAGAGATCTATTCTAATGGGTGGGATTGCAGGTCTATTTAAAGCACAGTATGATGTTCTTAGAGAAAATGGACACAGTCCTAGTGAGGCCTTTAATGAGACAGTTGAGGAGGCACTACAATCACTCTATCCATTAGTGAATGAAAAGGGAATGGAATTCATGTTTTCAAATTGTTCTTCAACGGCTCAAAGAGGTGCAATAGACTGGTCCAAAAGATTTGAAGATCTGAATAAGCCTCTTATTCAAGAAATTTATGAAAATGTAAAAAGTGGTAGAGAGGCTGAAAGAATAATCCGTTGTAATTCAGATGTAAATTATAGGGAAAATTTAAATTCAGAACTTGATAAAATAAATAAGCAGGAAATATGGCTTGTTGGTAAGGAGATAAGAAAATTAAGAAGTTAGGAAATAATTTCTATACCAAATATATAATGGGGGAAATTGAATTATCCTTTTCACCATTATAAATAGAAAAGAATGCATTATTCTCATTAATCTTACCACCAATTCCCGGGGCTAATGAGCCATCTGGCAATTTAAGTGGAGAGGAAGGTCCAGCCGTTGTATTATTATCACAAGTTATTTTTACTGAATCTACACCAATTTTGCTGTTATCATCCATTCCCTCTCTCATTTTGCAACCTCCATAAATAAAATATGAAATTAATATTAATAAAAGAATTACTATTAAAACTATACTAAATCTTATATTAAAAAATTTCTTATCATTATTATTTAATCATATAAAAATTTTATAATGTGCTTATTCAACAATTAAATTATAATAGCAGTTAAATCATGTATTTCTTGGAAAACTCATCAGCAGTCATTAGAGTAATACCAAGATCACGGGCTTGATCGGCCTTTCCAGTAATTTCATCCAAATCCTTTACTAAAACAAAATGTGTGCTTGATGAAACAGATGATGCCATTGTTCCCCCATTATTCTCTATCCATTTCATAATTTGCTTATCACGAAAACCAGTCATGACAATTTTCTTACCACTAAGGATTGAACTAGATGCTGATTCGTTCACATTAATTTCCTTTTGAATGTTACTCACATTTAACTTGTGAATAAGATTTGCCTCCTTAATAAAATCTGTAAAGACTGGGATACCATCAACAAATTTCTCTGCTGTTTTCCTAGCAAAGCCATCAATTTTCATAAGCATATCAACCTTCTTTTCACATGATGTATCCATTGTCAGAATTTCACTATATTTACTTAATACCGCCTTAAATCTTTTTTCACCCATACCCCTTCCAAATAAATTACTTGCCGACATTAGAACTGGAAGACTAACCATCTGCGTTTTACCCCTAATTCCTGTATAAATTTTTTCAGATAACTTATCCTTAAAGCCATTTACCTTCAGAAAGTCTGCCTTACTCATTGCAATAATCTTTGGAATGCTATTAAAACCAGCATCCATCAGTTTTTTTACATTACCTGATGCTAACCCCTCAACCTCTAATTGCTTAAAGAATCCCGTAATATTCTTATGTTGAACTATTTCATTATCACTCTTATTATCAATAATAATATCAACACCAGATTCCGACCATTTATAAGCCACATTTGGAAGACATGCCTTATCAGAATGTGAAATCACCTTTTCAATATGAGGAATTACATCCCCACTTCTAACTAGACTTATAATAGAACCAATTCCAATCTTATTATCAACTACAAATTTCGCATTAAATCCTGTTGCAAACTCAATTTTTGCACCACCAAGTATTACCGGCTCAATTTGAATTCTTGGCTTAATGTATCCATCCTTACTTGGGGTCCAAAGAATATCAACAACTCTTGTTTCTGCCTGTTGATCTGAAATTACCATCTTAAATGCAATTGCATAATCAGGATTTTTATTCGGTCTCTCATAAATGTTGTCATCAACAATAATTATTCCATCGATTTCATACTTATATTCATGTCTCCATTTTAGTAAATTTTCACACAGGTATTCATTTGTAAGTTTCGTATTATCAATCAGATCATACTTAACCAGATTCATATCACTCGCATTTTTCCTAATAAACGCCATTTGATCTGATGGTTTCAGTTTTGGACTTACAAGCTCATACGCAACAAAATCAATATGTCCTAATTTTTCCTTATCTGGAGTTTTCTGATTAATCACACCAGCAACAAAATTTCTTGCATTTGAAAAGCTAGACCCATACTTTTCCTTAAATAAGTTCTTATCAATAATAAACTCACCCCTAATAGCTATTTCTGAATCAGGAAAATCAACAAGTCCTAATGCATCAATCATGTGACTTATATCCTGTCCCACAATTCCATTACCTCGTGTATAAAGATTCCTTTTTCCATTTTTTACTACATATAAGCCACTCACTCCATCAAGTTTACATGAATAAACATATGGACCCTTATATTGAATCATCCATTTTTCAAGTGAATTGCTATTTGCCTTTATCTTATTCATAGACCATAATTCATATGGAAGTTTGGCCTTGCTCTTTTGCAGAACAACATCACATTGTGTATGATTTTCAAATGCAATCTTATTATCTGGATACTTTTCCTGCATGTAATTAAGAATGGTGTCATATAAGTTATCATCCAGAATTGGTTTGTCATCACAATAGTAGGCCTGATTGGCCTTGTGAATTAATCTACCCAATTCATTTTCCGTCATTAGCTTTATTACAGTAATACCATTTTCCTTAATTTTTTGAATTTGTGTTTTTACAGGATTATTGGGAACAATTTTAAATGTCTTATTATGATTAATCTGCATCTTCCTCTTTTCTGAATTATCTTCAGCTTTTACTTCAATCTTTGCATCAATCTTTCCCTCACTTTTTGTTTCATTTTTTTCTTTTATTACACCTAGTAATTCAAAAGTTTTTCCATCCTTCCTCTCCTCAGGAATTTTATAATTTATTCCAAGAAAACTAAATATATCCTGCTCTGTTTCAAACTTATGTTCGATTATATTACCCTTAATACCCTTATTCATTATACTAATACCATGTTCGTTTAATGTATATCCAATATCTAATGCCCTTTGTCTCATTAGAGTATTAAATATTTTACTTCCGGTGAAATATAATTCTGCAAAAGCATATTCCTTCTTTTTACTAAAGAGGAAATCTGCTCTTCTATAATTAATTTCACCATTAAAATTTGTCTTAACTATTGTAAGGCATTTCACTGTTCCTCTTGAAAGAACTTCCACAATAATCTTCATCTCTATCAATTTATCAAGAAGGGCATTAAATGTATTATTAGAATTATTGGAGTCAGAAACAATTACATCAATATCTCCCGAATCTGTATTGCCTCTCCTGAAACTTCCCACAATATTAAATTTACCTGTTTTAAATGTCTCTCCATTAGATTGAAATATTTCATTTAATACATGCTGGAATTCAACTATTTCATTTCTGGGAATTCTTTTCTGAATTTGCTTATAATATTTTAGACCAATCAACTGCCTATCATTTAAAAGATGCTTGTTTTCCATTAGATCTGAAATATTTTTAATATCCTTTTCAATCAACTCCTTTGCCTTTTTTGGTCCAATTCCATATACCCCAATCAAAACGTTTAATGGATTATTTCTTTCTCTCTCAAGAATTTTAAGGGTACCTGTTTCCTTGAATTCACTAATCTTTTTCAGAATAGATTCTCCAATTCCCTTTACATTTTTTAGTTGTTCTTCTGGGTCGTAAATATCCTTATCAAATTTAATTATGGCATCACAGGCATTTTGGTAGGCCATTCCTCTAAATGGATCACCCTGAAGAGTTAAAACCCCCTTTAATTCATCAAAAATTTTTATAAGATCTTCATTTAACCTTCTTTTTTCCATATTTGAAACAGATTGCTCCATTTATTCTATTAATAATAAATTATGCATTATTATTTTCAATTTTTATTTTTATTTTTCTGTTTTTTACTTTTTACTTTTTACTTCTGAAAAATAATTGTTAAGCCAATTTCCCTCTATAATTTCATCAGCATATTTGGTCTTTTTATCATTAGATTTGTCATGTCTCTCAATCATATTTGCCAATGAATTATCATTATACTCCTCCTTTACACTTGTAAAATTTGTAGATGGAATATTACTAGCCATTTATATAATAATAAGTATAAATTTTATTATTATATTTTAAACTTAATTTGCTTTACTTATCCTCCACAATTTATTCGTAGGAAAATAAGTCAATTCAAGTTGTAGCCGAGGCCGTCGCCGAGGCGCTCGCCGGCCGCCCGCCGTGCCTTCTCCTCGGCCTCCCGCCGTGCCTTCTCCTCGGCCTCCCGCCGTGCCTTCTCCTCGGCCTCCCGCCGTGCCTTCTCCTCGGCCTCGAGTCGCCCACGGTTGAAGCGTTCAACACGACGCTCTCGCTGGGCCTCAGCCTGTGCAAGTTTGTCGTGCAGGGTATCGAGTGTGGGTTGCATTCGCAGTTGGCGCAGCTCCGCCCGAATGCCCACCGGGTCGAAGTCGGCGGCCCCTCCTCCTCGACCAGAAACTTTTCTTGATCTTCTTGATCTTCTTGATCTTCTTGATCTTCTTGATTTTCTTGATCTTCTTGACTTTCTTGATCTTCTTGATCTTCTTGATCTTCTTGATTTTCTTGATCTTCTTGATTTTCTAGCTTTTCTTGATTTTCTTGATCTTCTTGATTTTCTTCCACCTTTTCCACTAACTGAGGGTAATGACTGGGAATGCGGCAGACCTCGCGGGTGGGCGGGCGGCGCGCGGAGCGGCGGGGCGGCGCGCCTGGGCCTGGCCGATGGTCGGGAGCGCCGCAGCCTTTTGCCGCGCGCGCCGGGTCGTGATCTTCTAGCTGAGAATGGGCGGTTCATTCTATATATTATGAAAAGAAATTAATTTATTATAAGATCAATTGCTAAATAAAATGATAAATTTACTCTATTTAAACAAAACACATCTCCAAACGGGATAAGTTATAAGATTAAATATAAAAAAAACTATAACAGTTTTTAAAAATAATTTACCGAATGGTGTTAATACCAATTTCTTTTTTTCTTCCTCCACAAAATGATCTTTGGCATATGAAACATTTAAATCAGATATCCTATTTTCAATTGAACCATATATACGATTAAAAATCCATAAAACTAGGGCAAATACAATAATTTCAAATGCAAAAAATATAATTATCTGTTTAACTAAACTTGACAAAGATTCACTTTTATTCTTAAAGGTCCAGTATTTTTGTCCGAAGAATTGAATGGATAAACCTATTAAAAATGAAATAATAAAATTTATGTTATCATTGACACGCAGTTTTCACAATATTAAAAATGTTCCAGAGTCAATTACGGTTGCTATAAAACCAACAATTAAAGATCTATAGTATAAGAATTTTTTTACCAACATGTTTCTATACTATTAAATAAGTTTAAATATTTTTTATATAAAAGGATTGGTATAATAATAATAGTATTGTTATGTCAAAAAAAAATTTATTTATACTAATCATTTTATTTTCAGCTATAATATATTTGTGTAATAATAGAAGTATTTTTCTTATTTTAGGTAATAAATTTATTTATTTTTACCATTATTTTTTATGTAATTATTCAATCAATGATAAAAAAATTTATTATGGAAAGCAGGATTTAAAATTTGATAAAAATTTAATAAAAACAATTAATAAATATGGAAAAAGGGATATAAATATTGATTTTGTAAAGTCAAAAACCTTTAACTTTTATGATATACAAAAACATTGTAATTACTACGTGGAAAAATTATATAACAATGAGTTTTTAAATAAAGTTTCAAATATTCTTGATGTATCGACTATTTATTTTCAAGATCCTGATAAAAATCCAATGAATTTTGTAATAAAATTATATAAGAAGAATAGTTTTTTTGATTATCATTTTGATGATAACTATTCACTTGGAACTAGATACACAATAGTTATTCCCCTCTATTATAATAGGTACAATATGAGTAATCTAAAAATTATTAATAAAAATAACAGAGAGGAAACTGTTAAGATAGCAATTGGTAATTTTATAATATATAAGGGTGGTAAAATATATCATTGTGTTTCAAAACAGCATGAGAGAGGAGTTCGCTTATCTCTTATAATTAATTTAACTACCAACAAGGAAAAGAATTTTGTTGGAAATTGTATTGAATCATTCACTTCAATAGGAAGATCTTAAAATATCATAAAAAGATCTTAAAAACAATTCATAAATATATAATATATTTATGTCTTATTCGTCTGGCGAGAATATTAAAATAGAATTGAATACTGATAATACTGATAATACTGATAATACTGATAGTACTGATAATACTGATAATACTGATAATACTAAGAATGAGTTTCCGAATATTAATAATGATCTCTCGATTGTTATACCAAATATTTATCATAGTGAGTCCTTTATTAGAAGGATTTTTGGGGAATTATCAATTGGTAAAATTAGAATGATTGATTTTATGGCAAGTGATGAATATCAAAGAAATGCATATATTTATATGGAATCATGGGATCAAAACAGAGCAGTGGAACATCTGCACGAGAGAATCATGAGTCCAAATGGATTTGGAAAAATAGTATATGATGATCCAAATTTTTGGGCCCTTATTCCCAATTATAATGACGATCATATTTGTACCCTATACGATCATGTTATAAAACTGAATGAAAGGATTAATGGAATTACTGATCTACTTAATGGGCTAGATGAAAAGTTTTCAAAAATAGATATAATTGAAAATCAAATAAATGAAAAATACAATGCTATTAAGGATCAGAATGGAAGCTGTTGCGGAGCTGTAAGTGATGCATGGAAACCTAGTGAAGCCCAAAAGATGCTGAAAAGGAAGAGGAAGGAACCAATCCGGGATTCATACAATCTGAGACCAAGATTGAATTAATTATTTAAAGAATCTATATTTGGGTGATATTAAAGAGGGATAAACCAATTCCATAATTTTATGTTCTTTTTCTTCAGGAATAATATGTCTATTATTTCTTAAAATTACATCGTGAAGTGCTTCATGTATTAGGGTATCAGTTAAAATGTTATCCTTATCATTTTTGTAATCTTTAAAGCTATTAAGCCAAATACATGTTCCATCAGTTTCAGCCCAATGTTGATTAACATGATCAAAGAAGAAATGAATATTATTTAATAATTTAAATGCCAGCTTATAGTTGATAGAAAAATCATCAGATCTAAGCATATATTTGCTTGCAGAATAAATAGAGGATTTTTTTCCCTTTTGTTGATGTTTAGTAAGGAATTTCATTGCCTTCTCTCTTGACTTTTTTATTAATTTCCTTGTAATCATAATAATTATATAATAATATATTTTTGCTTTTATTATTTTTATATATGTTATATATAGATGGCGAGAAGAACTAAGAGAACTAGAAGAACTAGAAGACAATTTAGAAAAATAAATAGGGTAAGTAAAAAACTTGGGGGTTCAAGTCCCATTCAATGTGATGTTTGCGATGAACCAAATGCTCCTGACTCAAATTTTTGTAGGGCATGTACACTTTCATTAAGACCAAAAAGAGCTAGACCAAAAAGAGCTAGTCCAAAAAGAGCTAGTCCAAAAAGAGCTAGTCCAAAAATAGCTAGTCCAAAAATAGCTAGTCCAAAAATAGCTAGTCCAAAAATAGCTAGTCCAAAAAGAGTAGCGTGTAAGCCATGCTCTGGAAAAAAACCTCTTTCCAAAGCACAATGTAAAATATGTTCCAAGTGTGATGGACAACACTCAAGTGATGCATGCCCACATTTCAAGAAGGATCGGGAAGAACATAAAGATGCCAGGCCAAGAGGATCTCAATCTAAAACTCTTAAGGCATTGGGAAGTGCTGCTGGCCACGCACTAGATGTTATAGGAAGCATTACTAAATATGGGATATAGATACCTTTCTAAGTTCACATGCGAATAAAATGGAAAGAAAATATATAATTTTAATTTATGATTAAGAGTCATAAATTAGAATATTTCATAGAGAATCAGGGAAAAATAGTGGAAAGTAGGGAGAGAAAGGAGACATATGGAGAGGTAAATACACCCTTTTCTCTCATTGAATCTATCTTTAAAATAATTCCAGAAGAAGATTTTAAAAATCCAAATTTTAAATGGTTAGATATAGGTGCTGGCTCTGGAAACTTCTCAGTTGTCCTTTACTTTAAATTACTAGAATCCTTAAAGGAAAAAATATCAGAAGAGGAAGAGAGAAAGGATCATATAATAAAAAATATGATTTTTATGTGCGAAATTCAAGCCAGCAATATTAACATTTTGCGGGATATGTTTGGAAAACATTCAAACATTATCCACAGTGATTTTTTAAGTGTTTCTTTAAGTTCAAAATTTACTTATATTATAGGGAACCCGCCTTTTAATACAAATGGTCTGAAAAAGGTGCCGACAAATGCTATTAGAGACAAAAAAAAAGATGGTGGAACTTGTTGGCCCAACTTTATAAAAAAGGCCATAAAAGAACTTAAAGAAAATGGGAAGATGTGCGTGTTTATTCCGACTATATGGTTAAAGCCGGACAAGGAAGGTATATATAATTTGCTAACTGAATACCAAATAGATCGGCTAACTTGCCTAACAAATACTAAGGTTAATCAATTATTTAAGGGGAATGCACAAACACCATGCTGCTATTTTTTGCTTACCAAGAAAAAAACAAATAGAATAATAAGCATATATGATAAAAGTGAGGAGAGATATATTGATTTTAAATGGAGAGAAAATATCCCAATACCTGTTTATAGGCAAAATATAATGAGCGGGTTTTTAGAATTTATGGATAAGTTCAAGCAAAAATATGGAGAAGAAATACACATAGATGTTATAAAAACGAATATGCCAACAAGAGATACAATTCTCTCCCCAGATAAAAATAATATTTGTAATTTTCAAAATATTTCTACTTGTCGGTATGAAAATAGAGGGAATAAACGAGGAAAATTAATTATTAATTATAGTAATAAACCTCAGGCTTTTTTTGGAAAACCTAAACTAGTGTTAGCACATAAAGTGGATGGAATACCATATCTTGATGAGAAGGGAGAATATGGTATTTCTAATAGGGATAATTATGTAATATTACCATTAAGCAATGATAAACATGGTATAGATCAATTAGAAAAATTAGGGGATTTTCTTTCTAATGAAATAATTATAGATCTATTTAAGTCAACGAGATATAGGATGCAATATCTTGAAAAATATGTATTTGAATTACTTCCTGATATTAGAAAAATAAATGATTTTCCGGATGAAATTAACAGCAAGTCTATTAATAGCTATTTCCAAATAAATAAAATAAATAATATTTAGTAAATATAAGAATGTCAGATTCACCACCACCTCTACTAATACCAGTTCGGCAATCTGCTAACATTGATCGCTTAAATGAATTTCTAAAAAAGAATATATCTGGGCGTACGCGTTCAGAAACTAGAGCTATAGAAAATCTTATATATTTATATAAATTGCAAAATAGGAAAGGAAAAATTGCAGAAACCATAAAGGAAATAGAAGAATTTCTGGCTGATGAGTCTCCAAAAAAAAGA
>Ga0233412_10001506_pt1 | contig 12039 bp, 15 predicted proteins | sample Na_anoxic_4_MG_FD_180667 | JGI IMG/M metagenome (GOLD analysis project Ga0233412, IMG submission 180667) | Seawater microbial communities from Saanich Inlet, British Columbia, Canada - Na_anoxic_4_MG | ecosystem: Environmental > Aquatic > Marine > Inlet | place: Canada: British Columbia... | reverse complement strand
CAAAATGTATTAAACAACGTGATCAACAGATTACTACCACAAATCTCAATGTGGGAGCGCTCTGATCCGGAGTTCACGGAACTTGCTATTCAAATGAGACGAGCGCGTTCGGGTAATTCCCCACACCACCTAATGAATGTTGCTGGACAAGCACAGAGAATGATATCCCTTGTTCGTGGTGGTCTGGGTTATAGAACTAATCGTCAAGGGGAGAGAGTTATTTGGGATCCAGTGCGCGGCAATGTGACTAGCCCTATATTTGAAGAAGGGGAGCCAATTACCCCCCAAAGTTCTTATGGTTGGCGTGGTAGCCAGAAGTATCCTTTCGGTAAGGCATTTCCTGAAAAAAATATGATAGAAGGATACGGGGATTTCTCTGGAACGACTTTGGGGAAAATTAAGGGAATAGTTCTCGGAATTGGTGCTGGTGCTTTGGTTGGCATCGTTGTTGAGAACTTTGCTGATAAAATTGCCCACCCTATTTTAGAGAAGGTAGCCTCACCAGCAGCGGCTAGCATCGCTACCCTAGGTATATATTGGCTAGTTAAGTAGAATTAGAAGGCAAAGGTGGGTTTTAGGGGGCTTAGGCCCCCTTTTTTCATTGAAACAGGAAGTCACAGAATGAAACACCCACTTGTTTCACCAGAAATCCAAACTATAGAAGACACAAAGCAGTGTGTGTCACAAATAGCCCTTATATATAAATATTAGTACTTAGTACATCAGTACATCTATAGTAGGTATATATGTAACATCAGTGATATGGTTATTTAATTGAAGTAACAATATATGTAATAAGTAACAATTGTCGGTTTTGAACTAAAAGAACGTTACGTTACGGCTTATCCTTTAAATTCGCAGTGTATTCCGTGATTGGAGGGGGGTGTAACAAGTAACATTGGAAACTTATTTTTCCCTCTAAGGACCACTTATATATCTGGTATATATATATATATATTTGATTTCCATAGTTTTTCTTATTTTATAGGTATATGTGTTTGATGAGTGGTGTTACATTGTTACAAAACGCGTAACCCTGTGCCTAGTATAAACTTAGGAGAAACTTCGACCACCCGAAAACGTTACTTTTTCGCGTTACACCGGCTAACCTAGGCTTAGTCCCGGAGAGTTTCTTAGATCATCACGAATATCTTTTTCCTTCAATTCGAATGACAAAGCCTCATCGCTCATCTCTAGCTCTTTCAATTTTACCATTAACTTTTCAAAAGTCATCTTTGGGATGATGATAAAACATCTAAAATTAGGAAAGCGAATATAACCAGGTATTCTTTCTCGACCCATCTTCATACATCTAATAACCTCCTCAATCCGAGAAAGTTGTATACTAAATTTAAAATCATCAATTTTAAATTCTGAATGCGGGATTTTTAAACAATACATTCCACCAGGATCTAGCGGGCAAACATCAACTTCGGTGAGAGAAATAAATTCACAAGGAAGGTGTTTTACAGACTTCGAGGTATGCCAAATATATTCAGTTATATATTCGATTTTATCATCAATGATGAACATCGGGGTTACTCCCCAGCTTGTTTTGTGATGAAGAAGGCGCATACTTATTTTTTAGTAGGTGAAAAAGTTCGTTTTTCAGTGTTACATGTTACATACTTTGAATTAAAGGACTTATGATAAAACCTTTTATAAGGACTTATGTTTCACTTATGAAAATCAGTCCTTTTACTATATCCTAGCATACTGTTCTGGGTTTCTTTCCAACCAAATTTATTTCTATTTGCTATCATACATGTATGAATTGGTACAGACCAAACCCAGATGAAAACCTACGAAATCTAGAGCGCACATACACTCATGAGCCTACTGAACAGAACCTACACAGGTTGCTAGTTGCTAGAGCAAGAACCATGACAAGGCCCGAATCAGCAGAAGAAGCTCTCCTAGCTTTCCGGGATTGGTATATTGCTATGGGGTGGGCGGAAGACATCGCAATACAAGCCACTTCTAGACCAGCTCCTCGCCACTCACTAGCTCAGCTAAGGCTAAGCACTCCAGATAGTAAATACTTTACAGGCAGCGACGTTAGTAATTTACTAAAACAACTAGTTAATATCCAGCTGGGAGGCAGCGGACAAGTAAAGGGTATGCCTTCGGTAACAGTTCTGCTTGGGCACATCATTGATGCCTTGTCTGATTACACTTTCGATGTTTACCAAGAAGGCGGAGGTAGTGCAGAAGCCACAGAGGATACCCAGAGCAGAGTGGTATTGTCTCTTCGGCAGATAGGCGTTTTAGAAGAAGCCTTTGATAGGGACAGCCCAAAAAAGACTCAGATGGTCAGCAAGGAAATTGACAAAATCGAAGCTGCAATAGCAGCCATTAGATCTTCATGCGAAACAATTGAGGACCTGAGAAAAAGTGGCGGTGCTAGTGCTATAAACGATGTAATTATGAAGCGCATTTTCGGTGATTACCTAGCATCAAGCCCTGGAGAGGCTATGCAACGTCTATGGCCCGCCGATAGAATCCGCTAAGTTATTTCTTATGCCGCGTATTTTGACATCCTGATGCGAAAAGAATTTCACTCGGGCAGTCACATGCATCCCCGCCCCGATAATCTGCGATAACACCATTCAATATTACAAGCTCATTTAGGCTAATCTTTGCATTAAGATATATAAAAACATCTCTGCCCCATCCAGAACTACCAATATTAGTAACAGTAGCAGAAATGTCTTTCTCTATTAAAGATGTAAGCACTCCTAGATCAGGATGCCTGCCAAAATCATGATATATGTATACAAAATTTTTCATAGCTAGCTATTAGCAGCCACCGGTACATAACTTCTCTGAAGCATAGTTCGTTTACTGCGGCCTTTAACAATGAAGTTCAAAGATTCTGATCCCTCATAATGTGTTCTATCTAAAACATCTTGCAAGGGAGCACGACGTTCACCTTTGTTAGCAGCATATGTTATAGCAGACGACCAACAGACACCAGGAAACTGTCTGCTCACTTGTTTCCAGGATTGATTCCAGGATCTCCAAGTGTCTGTGCCATGCGGGTGCTGAATAATATGTGTTGGTTTGAATTCATTAAAGCATTGCAGCATTTTTCTACAAGCTAAATCTCGATGCCCCCCTCTTTTTTGGTTCGCCCTCGCCCTACCATTAAAAATATTTAAGTCGTGGCATCCTAAGATTACAACTCTATCTGCTCCCAATTCAAAAAGGTGCGTAGAAGGATCAGTTGCTCGAACTATTTTCTTTTCCTGGCTCATAGTCGGGTAGGACTTACCAGTCCAACCAATGATTTTGCCAGAAGCTACATCAATAACTGCAACTAACTCTGCGTGCAAAGCAGTATGCTTAGATCTCAGATCAACATTCAACGTAATATACTTAATAAAACCGGCAGCAGCTTTCAATAGCCGCTTCGACACAACCTTATCAACAATAGGAATTGCAAAAGGTATCAATTCTGACAAATCTTTATCAGAAGATTCCCACCCACATCCACCTTCCCAGTTTTTAGGGAACTTGCCAATAGCAAATCCTCCGGGAGTTACCAAAAACTTTGTTCGCTCTTTTTTTAGTTTAAGTTGCTGCACACTTTGCAGCAACCAATTCTCAAGAACTTTCAATCCGGGCGATGGCCACCCATCAACAACTAACCTTGTGATTTCTTTCACGGGTCCTACTCTAGTTTGTACAAACAAGGCGTTTCTTATTTGGGCTAGTCAAGAACTTTCCAAATATCAACACCATACTGCTCTTCAAAGTTTCTGCTGAGTTTCCTAAAATTCTTATATTCCTGTGATTCTTCATCACAAGCATCGGCAACTTTATCATCAACACCAGTTGCGCAGTTTTCTCCTATATACATAGAAGCATCACTGATCCAGGTATCCTTAAGATAATCAACCCACTTTTTTTCAGAACCATCAAGCTTACTAGAATCTATTTCTACCTTGATTTCTTCAAAGCCACCATATTCATATTCAGCAGATATCTTAAAATCCAGCTTTACTGGAACATCAAACTCATATGTTATGCGTTGTCCCAACTCAAGACGTTTTTGGGATAGCTTTAGCCTCTCAATAACGTCTTCTGGGATAGCGGCAATCCGTTTCTTTAGTGCAAGATCTTTTGCTTCTTCAGCAATAACCCGCAACTCTTCTGGGGATAAACCAGATAAGATATCAAGTAATTCAGTTTTATTCATAACTACCTATATTCGTGATATGTAGGAGATAATAGTAGCAGAGGCATTGATCAAAAATCCCTGCCCCACACTATCAGTAAGGTTTAGCCGAACATTTTCCAGATCAGAAGCAATCTTCACAAGAGCAATCTTCTCTTCTTCTCGTCGTTTGCTTTTAATTGCAGCTTCACTTTGAGCTAGGAACACAGGCTCTACCTTGGCTGGGGCTGTTTCATTTTTTGCTATTTCAAAAAATGAATCCAGATCGGTATTAATTTTCAAATCCGCTATAGGCGCTGCTGAAATCATAGTTTTCATATCTGTTGAACCTGTTCTTTCTTCCATGTTTCCCCCGCAGTATTATACCTTTTTGGGATGGGCTTGTCTCCATTTTGATAGGAAGATTTTCTAGAAATAAATCTTAAAAACATTTTACACCTGCCTAAAATTTTGACCCAGAACATAGGGCTCTAACAGATCCAATAGCTGTTAGTTCAATTTTAGTTCAAAACATTTATTTGTCAATACAGGGAGTTCCTGGAAAATATTGGACATATAATCTGAATTTCCCAATTTTCGACCCAAAAAAACCAAAAAAAAGAGGAACATCACCCCACCTTCAAAACCACGCTTACATCCACAGATAATCATATAATGACCTTCCATTTATTTTAGGTGTCCAACACTTTAATATTCACAGAAGGTAGCTTACTCTCTAGGAAGAGTGATGTAATGCCACAAAAATTTTGCCCCCTAGCATTTTTCAGTTTTTATGTAAATAAAAGCAGCGCCGAAGCAGGTGCCTGCCACCATTGCGTAGAGAATTCCTGTGCTTTATGGGATCCCACCTACCAACAATGCGGCTTGAAGTCAGCAGTAGACTCGGTTGGGATTTTAGCTGAATCAATGTCTGGTAATGTCCCACAAGCCCGAGTAAAGGAAGCCCCTAAGTCTGGTGTGGGAAGTATTCTCACAAAATTGAGAAATAGGAAAAAACTTCCTACGGCCTCACCAACTAAAACCCTGGAAACTCCCGCCACACTAGTAGGGGCGTCCCCAACTACAACACCCTCTCAACTAAAAACAGAAATTCCAGAGAAAGAAGTAATCAAACCAGCTGAGGCAGCACCTCCTCCACCCCCACCTGCAATCGTTAATCCAGCTACTCTATTAGAGCCAGCTACAGCTAAAGCCCCAGTAGCCACCATAATGGCCCCGCCTTCCAAGACACCCATAACGCCTGTCACGATTACGCCAGAGCCAGCCGGGGCAGTAATACCACCCCCACCACCTCCTGTTGTAATACCTGCTACACAACAAGTAGTAGCACCTACATTACCAGAGGTAGGTCCTATTATAGAACCAATAAATGTGGCTATCTCGGAAGCAGAATTTATTACACCGCCCCCACCACCTCCGCCACCACCCCCACCACCTCTACCAGTGGTTAATAAAGCTAGCAATTCTCCCTATAGTCCTATTGAGGAGGCTAAGAAAAAGCTATCTGCATTAGGTGATTTTTCTGATGATTTTTCTGACTTGCTAACCCCACCACCAATAGATGTTTCAAGCTTGCCTATTATTTCTACAGGCATAGATGAGAAGGATGAGGATAATGGCTAACAAAGAGGATAAAGAGAAAGAAAAATCCGGCCCAACAGGAAAGATTAGCAATGTAGGTCTTGGAGGAAACATATTTAATGATAGTTTCTTCGACGCCCTAGATGATGGCCTGGGTCAGCCTAATTTCTCTAAACTCGGAGAAGATACCAAAGACAGTATTTCAGATATCATCAGTGATGATTCTTTAAACCTAGCACCAAAACCAAAACCAAAACAAACAAAGAAACTTACTTCCAGAACTTTACCGGCGTCTTCCTTACCGGCAAAGCCCCAAATTAAGGAGAAACCAATGACAGAGAAGAAGATTGATCCACTCTTGCGAGACGATGATCCAACTACCAAACAATTAAATGAGATTTGGAAGCATATGAATACAACCGATGCTTCTGAATATAAACTCATGACCCTTCGCCTTGAGCCCCAAGTAATTAAGGGGACAAAAATCAATGGGTACCTGGAGACCTTCCACCTCCCAACTACCATCCCTGATATCATTGAGCAGGTTGGGCAAAAATATGGGGGAGGTAAGTTTCAAATCAGAATCGTTGACGGTGCAGGAAAATATGTGAAGTCAAAAACTTTTGAAATATCCGGAATGCCAAAGATCGCACATCTAGAACCAGAGAAAGCAGAAGTAGTGGCCCCGGTAGAGGAGCCCAAAGTAGAAATACCAACCCCCTCTGCACCCACCTCAAGTTCTTCTAGAAGTGATGATATAGAGGATGAAGATTGGCCAGATGATGATTACTACCCAAGACCACGAACTAGGTCCAGAGCTTTCGGTGGTAACTCTTTCGGTTCTCCTTATGCCTCTCCTTATTCTGGAGGTGGGAGTTTTCAGCAACGAAATAAACCTGATGTGTCTAAGGACGATTTAGATCGTATTAGCAGAGATATGGAAGATAAGCTCGATTCAAAATTGGACAAAATGTCGGATATGGTGCAAATGATGATGAGTCCTAAGAAAAAGGACTCTTTCCTCAATGCAGACGTCGTTAAGGCCCTAGCCCCCGTTGTTGTTACTTGGTTAGATGGAAAGAGCACCAGAGATAGTAGTAGTACAAATCAGTTCTCTGAAATGAACAAGCAAGTAGTGGGCCTAATGGAGGGCATGCAAAATCTAGTTCGTATGGGAGACAAGACTAAAGAAGATTTCGCAGAAAAAGAGCGAAAGGCAAGAGAAGAGTTCGCTGAGAGAGAGCGCCGCGAGCGCGAGGCGACCCGGAAAGAAGTTCTAGAACATCAAAGAAGGATGGAAGAGAAATTTTTAGAAGAACGACGAAGAAGTGAAGAGCGCCACCAAGCAATGCTTATACAAATGAAAGACTCTCTTGAAAGTAAACATCATGTAGCTATTGAAGGTAGTAACCAGTCACGACTGCAGCATGAAAAGATGAGAGCAGAATTTCGCGAAAAAGAAGAGCGGAACCGCATTGAAACTAGGCAGCGAGAGGAGCAGCTTCGAGAAGAAGCCAGAAAACGTGATGAGGAGTCTCGTCGCAGAGAGATGGAATTCTGGCAAAAACAGAGAACCGATGAAATGAAGTGGCGAGCAGAAATGCAGCTAAAAGAGGATGAGGCACGAGGCCGAGAGAATCAGTGGCGTGAGGAAAATCGTCAACGAGAGATAGACAAAGAAAGAGAGCTTAAACTTCGTGAGCTTGAGATGATGAAAACCATTCAGGAAATGAATAACCAAAAATCTGGAATGCAACAAAAATTTGTTGAGCAGGTCTACTCAAACAATAATAATAACAGAGAATCCCAGCTTCAGATGGAAATGGCCATTGCTCGTATGACGAGCGATAATGAGGCCCGCATGATGCAAGCTAATGCAGAAATGCAACTTGAGAAGATTAGACATGCTACACAGATGCAAATGACTAAGATGAAAACAGATCTTAGTACACTAGAAACCAAAAAAGATGATGATCCAATAGATACCGCTATGCAGGATTACCTAAAACGTCGCCTTCAGATGGATATGGTAAAAGAGCTTAACATGGAGATGACAGACGACGAAGTCTCTGGTGGAGGTATACTAGGGGTAGCTAAAAAGCTACTTTCAGATGGCGCTGGCCCAATGCTTCTCCAGATGCTACTAGGCGGCGGAGGCGGTGGCGGCGGGGGTATGCAACCCGGACTTATGAATCCTGCAGCTGCTGCTCAGCCAAGAGTAGTAGCCCCAAACCCAACACCAACCCCAAGGCCAGTAACCCCAACTAGAAATCCAGCACCACAAGCCAATATTCATGATTTAGATGATTATGAAGAAGAGGATGATGATTTGGAAGAAGAGATAGAAGATGTAGAAATCACAGAAGAGGAAGATTTAATTCCTCCTGATGTAGATTTATACAAAGAAATTCCCAGAGTAGCTGATTTCTTTAAGTATCTAAAGGAGGCAATAGAGGCTGGTAGTATAACTCCCGAGCAAGCCGCAGAAGAGGCCAATGCAAGGCTTTCTCCTGAAATAGTGCTCTTCCTTACACAAATAAAAGATAGCCGTATAGTAGTACAACAGCTTTATCCTTTGCTTACCAATATCGGCGGAGATGAGTTTGTTCAGTTCTTCGTAACAGAAGAGGTTACTGCATACATGGATAAAATGCTAGTAGCTATGTCTGGGGAAATTCTAGAGGAGGAGCCTACCATTGCAACCCCAGTAACGGTTCCTGTGCCAACCCCCACCCCAGCTCCGACTCCAACTCCAACCCCCAAAGCTAAAAAACCAAGAAAACCTAGAGCAAAAAAGAAGGTAGCTGGAGCTAAAGTTGAAGCTAAAGTTGAAACTAAAACCGAGGCTAAAGAAAAGCCCACAAAAACTAAAAGGACTAAAAATAAAACGCCTACTAGCTAAGCGTTTAATTAAGTGAGGTAATTATGGATAAAGAAGAATTAGCAACCACCCTATATAATAGCGTTGAAAAGCTTTTGAATAAAGTTGAGAACTTAGAAGATTCTAATAGTAAGCTACGAGAGTCTAATGAAAAAATTGTAGCTACCCTAGAAAAACTAGATACTACTGTCAATAAAACTAATGAGGTTTTTGATGAGGTATCAGAAGGTATCAAGGGACTTTATGAAAAAGTCAAACAACTTGAATTCTGGGGAAAAATGCTAGGGAATCTTGGAAGTCTTGGTCCATTATTAAGTGGTCTGGGTGGTCTCGGAGGCTTTGGAGCCCCACCACCACCCAGTAATAAGCCAAAATAACTCATACAGATAGCTATATTTAAAAAAGACCTCTTACGAGGTCTTTTTTTGTAAGGAAGAATAGAATTTTTGTTATACTTTGTTGAGGTGTTACATGGCAAAAAGTACAGGTAGATTTATCGGAGACATAAGTCCAAAGATAGATGATTATGATTCCGAATATATACGTCTAGCCCAGTGGCTAGATAAATATATGCCAAAAGAGCCAATGAAGACATATGATGTTAAGCTTTCCGACAGTAATAAAGCCACTTACGAGTCAGTAGAGGTAATTAAGAAATTAATAGATGAGGGTAAGAAAGACATTATTGTAAGAACCCTTGCCGAAAAGATTACACAATATCTACCAGAAAAAGATTATAAACGAGAAGTAAAAGCTATATATAATTTTGTAGTAAGAAGATTACGCTACACCAAAGATATACACAAAGTAGAAACAGTGCACCGCGCCAGAGAACTACTTAAGCGCCACAAAAAAGCAGCTGACTGCGATGATTATGTTATTCTAACAGCATCTCTATTACAATCTATAGGGCACCCTGTTCGAATTGTAATTATCGGGAATAACTATAAAGATAAAGAAGATTATTCTCACATTTACATGCAAGTAAATGTTAATAGTAAATGGATAACCTTGGACGGCTCCGTTCCTGGTGCAAAAATGGGCTGGGAAGCCCCTAAATATGCCACTAAAAAGATAATAAACCTCGACGGCTACCAAAGTCTAGGGGAAGAACCGGCTACGCCAAGCCCGAACAAGTTAATTCTAGGGATAATGTTGGCATATGCTGTATATGTTTTGTTAAACTAAGACAAAGGGGTAGCAATGAGTTACAAAAAAGCTGAATCAAATAGCTTCGCAGAGTATCAAATGGGCCAAGGATTTGGTGCAGCTGTTACAGGAAACATCAATACTACTGAAGGAGTAGCAAAACTAGCTCAAAAAGGGATGAACGCGCTGCCAGCGGGCCTCAGGCTTGAGCGGGTACGAAGGGTACCCTTCTCACCTTTCCCATTATCCTGAATTCGGTGGAGAATTTGGTGAAGAAGACGACGAATTCGATGCTTCCTCTGTAGCCAGAGACAGTGCTCTAGACGGCCTCGCTGGCTTATCAAATTTAAAAGGATATGAGGCTTATGAAGGACTAGCAGGCTTAGAAAGCAATGTAGGTCCTGCCACAGCAGGACTAGCAGGCTACGAAGGCTTTGCCGGAGTAGAAGATGATGCTTTTGCCGGGTATGGTGATAGTATTTCATCCCTAGCAAGAAATTCCGCGATAGATGACGATGACGATGACGACGATGACGACGACTCATCTTTTGATGGCTATGGAGGACTAGCAGGTGCCCCTGAGCAAAGTTTTCATACCTTCTTCCATAAAGCTTCCCTGGCCAGAACTGATATGGAAGTAATACGAGCTTTAGCTAAAGCAGTGGAAACTGTCTCTGATAATGCTTCTGAAAGAGTTAAGAAGCAGTATTACGACCTTGCAAAGGAAATGCTTATTCGTAAGAAGAGAACAAGTATAAGACACATGGATCTAAATAGAGTAGAGATCGAATCAAACTTGGGCTGGCTAATAAACTCCAGTCTACCTAAAACAGGAGGTTTCAATGCTCTCTTATCAAGATCTATTGGTAAAGTTGGCTCTGATCTAGCCCGTGGAGGAAAAGATAAGCTTAAAGCAGATCAAGCTATCGCCATAGGAAGAAAGTTAGCAAGAAAAAACGTCTTTAAAGGCAGCTTTGGTGATTTTAATGGCGGCAGCAAGAAGACTTACCTAGGATTAGGTGTAGCAGGTGTTTTAGCTGTTGGTATTGCTTACTACTTATGGAAGAATAAAGAAGAAGCTGCTGCTCCTGCTAAGAAAAAGAAAAAGAGGAGCAGAAGAAGAAAGAGATAGTATGAAAAATAACCCGTTTCAACCGCTCTTTGGGAAGAAGGGGGTAGAGATTTTAAATTCTCTGAAAGGCCCTAAGCAGCCTGCCAAAAAAAGTTCTTCTGAGCCCCAAGGTGGCACACAGCCGCCCCTACAACCCACCCCACAGATTTCTGCGGCTAAGCCCTTATCAAACCCAAGAACTCTTGGTAGATTAGGGCTATTGAATACAAATAAAAAAACTATAATCTTAGTTATTATTGTTATTTTAGTTTTAATAATAATTGCTGTATTCGCATATAAGCAAGAACAGCAAGGCAAATCTCTTAGGAGATTGAACAAAAAATTAAAAAGGTTAATGTAATGAGAAATTTAGGAAACTTGGACAGCTTGTCCCTAGGAATGGGGCTATCAGCCAAAATGGGGCAGCATATACCTGCTGAGCACTCAAGTCTCGCTGGATGGTCTCCTCTCTCCGAACAAGAGAAAAGCAAGAAGGTTTCCGTAGGGATTTTCGGCACTTTACTTTTAGTATTTTTACTTTATAAATTAACGAGGTAACTATGAGGCATAAGAAGAACCCTAAAGGATCACACGAAGATGTATTCACCGGTCCAAACAAAAAATATGGATCAGATATATGCTCTATGCCTAAAAGCTACTTCGAAAAAGGATTAGTTTTAGTGGGAGATTTAGTAACCCGGGCACCGGAAGGTGGTTTACTATGTGAGGTTCCTACCAAAGGGTGTAAAAAATGCGGCACTTCTAGTAATAAATTCTGCTATAAGCATACAGAAGTAGTAGATGTTATTAAGAAAAAGCTTATTAAATCCAAAAAAAGGCCTTATGTTGTAGCAAATGCTAGTGGAACTATGGTAATGGTAGTCAGTAGTGACGCAGTGGTGGAGACCCAGCCAATCGATGCCTCCGCAGCGATCCTAGAAAAAGCAGCTAAATTACACCAAGCCTTTCACGGTGTTCCCTATGATGATAAAGATAAAAAACCTATAAAGAAAATAGATATTGAAGAACCCAGCTATCTAGTATTTTTTGGATGGCTAAAACACATCATTTATGATGTTCCTAAATATTCAGAAAGAAGCGGTGTTCCCTTCATTCACGAAGCTCAGGATAGGGGTG
>Ga0233412_10001505_pt1 | contig 12045 bp, 8 predicted proteins | sample Na_anoxic_4_MG_FD_180667 | JGI IMG/M metagenome (GOLD analysis project Ga0233412, IMG submission 180667) | Seawater microbial communities from Saanich Inlet, British Columbia, Canada - Na_anoxic_4_MG | ecosystem: Environmental > Aquatic > Marine > Inlet | place: Canada: British Columbia... | reverse complement strand
CATCTTGAACAGTTGCCATATCACCAGCAACGTCATCTTCAATTTCAACTTCAAATTCTTCTTCAAATGCCATTACTAATTCAACAACATCTAAAGAATCTGCACCTAATTCTTTTGTAAAATCAGCTGATTCTATAACTGTAGATGGTTCAATAGCTAATTGATTAGCGATAATAGTTTGTAATTTTTCAAAAATTACTTTTTTTTCATCTGACATAATAATTCTCCTTTAATAATGTAATGTAAAAACAAGTCACACATTTTATTCTACTAGAAAAAAAGTTTTATGACACAATAAATTGAATTAATTTTGCTACTTGATAAATACTACTAGATTTAAGAACATAAATTGGAATTTTTTTTTGTTTGGCTAAATTTTGCACGTACAAATTTTGATGAAGAGATTTTTTTAATCCAATAATGAAGTTAGCTTTTTGAATTTCTTTAGTTACGCCAATATTTAATTCAAGTTTTGCAATAATCTCTTTAACTAAATTTTGCGAAATTGAAAAAGGATAAACAAATAAACGTTTATGTTTTGAATTTATGACTTGATATTTAGATGTCAGGTTATATGTTTGCCAACCCTCTTTATTTAATAAACTTAAGGTTTGAGTAGTATTCAATCTAGTAAATAAACTAACAGAAAGTGGCATTTTATACTTTATCATAATTTTTTTTAAGTTTACAAATTGCCGAGTCTGTAAACTTGAACAATTTCCACGTAATAATAAATCAACAGATTCTTGAACATTTTCATGGATAATCCAATTATTATGTTCATTAATTTCAATAGCTATTTGGAAAGCAGGATATGACTTTCGTTCTAAAATACTTTTTTGAGTCCCCCTACGTTTTGCTTCTTCATCACTTAATGTTACATACTGGATACCACCAATCAAATCTGCTAAAGGTGGGTTTTTTATTAAATTTTCCAAGCAGTTACCATGTGTAGTTCCAACTAATTGAACACCTTTTTCTGCAATCGTTCTAGCAGCTGAAGCTTCTAATTCTGTACCAATTTCATCAATAATAATTACTTCAGGCATATGATTTTCAACAGCTTCAATCATAACTTGGTGTTGAAGGTTTGTTTCAGATACTTGCATTCGACGTGATCTACCAATACCTGGGTGAGGTATATCACTATTACCTCCAATCTCATTAGCAGTGTCAATAATAACAACTCGTTTACCCATTTCATCTGATAAGACTCGGGCAATTTCACGAATAATTGTAGTTTTTCCAACACCAGGTTTTCCAAGAATTAAAATTGATTTATTAGATTCTAATAAATCTCGCGCTAAAGTAATAGTACCAAATACTGCTCGACCAATCCGGCACGTTAGACCAGTAATTAAAAATTGTCGGTTTCGAATACAGCTAATACGATGTAGTGTACGTTCAATACCTGCTCTATTTTCATTATTAAATTTACTAATACGTTTAGTTGTATATTCAATATCTTGCCAGGAAACCATTTTTTGTGACAAAATTTGAGGGCCTGTTGTAAATCGAGCTTCTGGTCGACGGCCTAAATCCATAATAATTTCAACAATTTTTTCTTTATCAGGATGGTTATTAACATGCTCTTTAATGAAAAGGGGTAAATTTTCAAGTAATTTATCTAAATCTTCATCTTTTACCATAAAAGAATATTTCTACATTAATGTTTAAATTTTATTGTAATTTAAAATTTTAGACGATAAATATATTGGTAATATAAAATTCTATTATTTATTAATCTATAAAAAATTTTAGTTTAAAACCTAATTCTCTAAGTTCGATTCTTAAAATTGGTAAACGCGGAAGTCCGAATCATTTTCGTGTTTATGAAAATTACACAAAAATAGAACTTGAACTGGAGCAAAAAGGATTAAAATTAAAAGCAGTTCAAAATTTCATATTTGAAGGTCAAATACAGAATTTTGAGCAAATAATGGTAGATATATTTTTCAAATATTCGAAAAAAGTATTAATAATTTATGAAAATTATAATGGTTGGTTAATCGACTTCTATAGAAGATAGAATTCTACCGAATATCCAGTAGTAACAGGCTATTTTTATCAAGAAATTATCAACATAAAATCAATTAATATTAATGAAAAAAAGACATTTTTTAAAATTTTACAATTTATTATTTTTAGTTGGATTCAAAAAACTAACACAGAGTTTTTTTGGGATCAACCATACTCTATAGTTCAATTTAAAATCATTGATTTTATGAATTTTATTAGAATTAAAAACAAAAATCAGTATCAACGTGAACAGTCGATTCAATTTTTTAATAAATTACAAACTTTGAAACCATTTCTTAATATTGTTACTAATAACGAGTTTCAAAGTTATGTAATATTTTTTAATTTTAACACTGTTCATAGATTTCGGTTACTAAATGCAAAGCTGAACCCACTGTAAGTGGATTCGGACTTACAATACTAGCTCCCAAAACAGCAACAGTTCCAACACAATGAGCTGCTAATCGCACCGATGGGGGCGTACAACAGTCAATAACAGTAAGAGTAATATTTTTTGTTAAAATTAAAGGATTTGATGAAGTTGTAATATTAATACCGGCTTTAGCTAATTTGAATATCCGAAAACCTGGAAACACATAATTAACAGCTTCAGTTATTATTGGTAACATATTCTATCCCCCCGTAATTTCAACGAAAAACTTCAATATTTTAGAATCTCTATATGGTGATAAGGCAAGGGCGAAACCCACAGCCATACTTATCAGACACTTGGTTCCTTTTCCCATACTCATTAAAAGTCTCCTAACTCACTTGTTAATTTACGTAACTTGTTCATCATTCACTGTACATTAAAATTTAAAATACGAACACCTTTTTTTAGTTTTTAAATATTTGATTCTCTAATCTTTCTAAAATATACTGAGAAGGTCTTAAAATCGATTTTTCTAGCCAGAACAGTCATCAATTTTATAAATTTATTCGTGATAACCTAGTTAATTCGAAAATATTCAGTAATGAAAAAGATATCAGATTGTCTCGTTTAAATTTATCCTAGCCATCCAAAAAATCAAATGATAAAACAAATTTCAAACCATTTTTAGAACAGTGTTATCAAAAATTACATAAAAATAAGACTATAAAAAATTTAACTTTATCATAAATTATAAAAATTTATGATAAAATATTCTAATAAGTTAAATTTTTACCAAAAACCTAAAGATACAGCTTTATCAATAGGTAAAGCAGCACCAATACCAAACCAAACCGCAAAAATAAATCCAAAAATAAATACTAAACTTGCAATAGGACGACGGAATGGGTTTTGAAATTTATTAACATTTTCAAGAAATGGTACCGTAATTAAGCCAGCAGGAACAGCTGCCATAGCTAATACGCCTAATAACTTATTTGGTAAAACACGTAATAAATTAAAAGTTGGGAAAAAGTACCATTCAGGCAAAATTTCTAATGGTGTATTAAAAGGATCTGCTGGTTCACCTAATTGAGTAGGTGCCATTACACCTAAACCAATACAACAGGCAAATGTACCTAAAATACAAATAGGAAAAACATACAACAGATCATTTGGCCAAGCAGGTTCACCATAATAATTATGGCCCATACCTTTAGCTAATTTCGCTCGTAATTTCGGATCTGACAAATCGGGTTTTTTAATTACTGACATAAATATTCCTTTTTAAAATGTTATTATTTAATTTTAGTGCTAAAATTAAAGAGGACCTGAAATACCTTGTTTTCTGATCATTAAGAAATGTGTTAACATTAAAACTGCTGCAGCTAATGGTAACACAAATGTATGTGCACTATAAAAACGTGTTAAAGTACTTTGTCCAACACTTTCACCACCTCGTAAAACTAATACTAAAGGAGGTCCGACTACAGGAACGGCTGCTGGTACACCAGTTACAATTTTACATGCCCAGAAACCTACTTGATCCCAAGGTAAAGAATAACCTGTTACACCAAAAGATACAGTAACAACTGCTAAAATTACACCAGTTACCCATGTTAATTCTCTTGGTTTTTTAAAACCACCTGTTAAGTATACACGGAATACATGTAATACCATCATCATTACCATCATACTTGCAGACCAACGGTGAACTGAACGAATCAACCAACCGAAATTCACACTTGTCATGATATATTCAACTGAAGCAAATGCATCAACAACACTGGGACGATAATAGAATGTCATAGCAAAACCAGTGGCTACTTGAACTAAGAAACAAGTAAAAACAATTCCACCAAAACAATAGAAAATATTTACATGCGGTGGTACATATTTACTCGAAATATCATCTGCAATAGCTTGTACTTCTAATCTCTCTTCAAACCAATCGTAGACTTTACCCATAAAAAGTTATTGTAAAAAATAAACACGGTTAAGCACAAGCAGTAAGACTCAATATGTAAAGGCGAGAGTGGGATTCGAACCCACGGAATCCGTAAAGACTCATCTGATTTCAAATCAGACGCAATCGACCAACTCTGCCATCTCGCCAAAAGATTAGTATTACAACTAATCTTAAATATAAATTAACTTTCGTAAGTAGTAGTTCCGCTAAATTTAATCGAAGCAGGGTCGGGATTTTTTCCAATTGAAAAATCACGGCTTCCTACAGCAGTTCGACCTGGATTTACTTTTTCAGGAAAAACACCATCTTTTGGATGTAAAAATTGAACTTCTCCACTTGGAAAAATACGATAAATTTTATAATCATTTATTTTGAAAGTACGCAATTGTGTTCCTAATGCTAAACACTGCTCTTTTCTAGCTAAATATAATAAATTTTCACCATTACGCATAATGGCTGCGCCACCAGTTGGCATTTCAAAAATTTGTTCTTTTTTACTAGTCCAAGTAATTGCATATTTTTCCTCTACTTCAGCTGCACGTAACCAGCCACCTGTACTTCCACCAAAAGTCGGAAATGGTGTTTGTAAATTTAATGTCATACGTAAAACCTTAATAATATTTAACGTTCAATATATAATTCTAATAAAAAAATGAATTTTTTTACGTTAATTTATAAAATTTTCTAGCGGAGAATGGATTTGAACCACTGACCTTCGGGTTATGAGCCCAACGAGCTACCAGGCTGCTCTACTCCGCGAAGTTAAACTCATTACTTAACAAATTATAAATGATTCATGTAAAAATTACATTAGCTGCAATAAAATCGTATATTATAACAATAATATAAACTATTGTTATAATAAAAAAATGGTTTGAAACTTTAATTTTATTTTGTTTGACCTGCTTTAATACTGTCTGTTAATGATTGTAAAATTAATTTAATTGAACGGACTGCATCATCATTTCCTGGAATTGGAACATCTACTAAATCAGGATCACAATTTGTATCTAGAATCGAAACAATTGGAATTCCTAATTTTCGGCATTCTCGAACTGCAGTAATTTCACGTTTTTGATCTACGATAATAGCTACGTCAGGTAATCTCGGCATATCTTTAATACCGTTTAAATGTTTACGTAATTTTTCTAACTCTTTTTTACGTAACGATGCTTCTTTTTTAGGTAATAATTCAAAAACTAAGTCTGCTTCTTCTTTTTCAAGTGTTTTTAAACGTTCGATTCTACTTTTTAAAGTTACCCAGTTTGTAAGCATACCACCCAACCAACGGTGATTCACATAAAAAGAATCACAACGTTTTGCTTCCTGAGCAATCAAACTACTTGCTTGACGTTTTGTCCCGACAAATAAAAAGATTTTATTTTTCTCAGCTTCAGATTGAACATATTTGTTTGCTTGTTTTAATAGTTGGGCTGATTGAACTAAATCTAAAATGTGAATATTACTTCGTTCAGTATAAATATATGGGAACATTTTTGGGTTCCAACGATAAGCTTTATGTCCAAAATGAACACCTGCATCTAAAAATTGGGCTAATGTAATTTCAGCCATAAATAGTTTTAACTCCTTAATTTTAAAAGAATAGTTTTATTAAGAATACCAGATAATCAATAAAAGCGTCTAGGTTTTTACTAAAAATTTATTTGAAGTAGAAATATCAGGTTCTATTTTTAAAGATTTCGTTATACCATTAGTCATTGTTTTAAAACAATCTTTGTAATTTTGCGAGCCAGTTCCTGCTGGAATTAAATGACCAATAATAATATTTTCTTTTAGTCCTCGTAACCAGTCTACACGACCTTCAATAGCAGCTTTCGTTAAAACACGAGTGGTTTCTTGAAAACTTGCTGCAGAAATAAAACTAGGGTTATTTAAAGCAGCTTTTGTAATTCCCAATAATAATGGAACATAAAAAGCAGTTTGTTTATTATTTTTACTAATAATGTCATTAATATACTGAATGTGATACAAATCAATAACTTCACGAGGTAGTAATGGAGTATCTCCTTCATGAGTAATTAAAACTTTTGTAGTCATTTGTTTAATAATTACTTCCAAATGTTTATCCGCAATCGAAACACCTTGTGATTCATAAACAGATTGAACAGAATTTAAAATTAATGATTGAACTTTTTTAAAACTTCTATAACTAGCTTCATAATTATCTGTTAACCTGTATGAATTTACTACCATAGTCCTATCACAGAAGAAATTTTTAATTAAACCGTAATAATTAAAATAAGCTTTCAATAAATTATGAGGGTTGATTTTTTCTGTTTCTTTAATTGGTGTTCCGAGTTTTCGGAATTCAAAATTAGAATCAAGGCTCGTTTTTCTAACTAAAAGACCTCTCTTTTTATTGGTTGAAACATTTTTACTTATTTGTTTTTTCTTTCGAGCTTCTAGTAATTCTTCAATACGTGGTAAACCTTGAACAATATCACCAGTTACTTCTTTTTCAAAATTTAACAAACCAATTGTTTGGCCATCCGCTACAAATTCACCATTTTTACAAAATACACTATTAACTTCTTGTTCAAAATAATCTTCTGTAATGGAATGAATATCAATAGATTTTGAAAATGGATAACCACAGAATTGAACCCTAGTTAATTCAGGGATAACTAAAGAATCAGTCTTAAAATTATTTAAAATTAAGTCAGATTTTTTCATGAGAACAGAGTAATTATTTCGTCTTTTCTTAATCCAGGGAGATTTTTTTCTAGCTGTTATACCTAGAGAACTATTTTTAAAATCTTTCGGACATTTAATCGAAAAATTTTCGATAAAAATTGGAATTGAAGAAGTATATAAATTACCGGATTTCTTAATAAGCATTTTTGGTAATTCAATTTTAGATGCCGTGTAAGCTTTAGAATTAAAAGAATTAGTAATAATTTGTTTATTAAATGACTTTTTAGTCACATCATAGTAATTTAAAGAAATATGCCGGCTTGTTTGAAGACTATTTTTAAATGGTAAATGAGCTTCAGAAATTAATTTATATTTTGAAGTTTTTGTTTTTTGCGATTCGTCAGCCTGACAATTTGGAAAAAAATAAGGTCGACCTTTTTGGATTGTTAAAACTTTTTCATTATCAATAATAATTTTACCAATTTGATTTACATTAATATTTTTAACTACTAAATCATTCACTGATTTATTTGGAATTAGTTCTTTTTTAATTGTCAAACAATCATTATTTGAAATTAATAATATCTGTTTATTCTCTTTATATTTTGACTTTAATTTAACGATTTCTAAGGATTGTTGGCTAATATTTTCAAAATAACCTAATGTACTATAACTATCGATAAATTGATCTGACTTAGATAATAAACATACATCTATATCTGTATAACGTAACCGTGCTGGAAGATAATTAGGTAAATACAAATTTTCATTAATTATAAAATCAATATTTTTTTGTGTTTTAGATTGTGAAATCTTAATTTCAATTTTATTTTTACTCGGATTTTTAAGGTTAAAATCAAGAATATTTCCAATTAAATTTAAATTCTGTGCACTTTTAATCTTTTGATTTGATTTATATAAATATTGAGTGCTATTTTTTAAATCTAAAAGTTTAGTTAATTCGACATTTTGACCAAATAATTTTCTAACGCATTTCGTTTTTGGTACTTCATATATGTCTAATGGTCGAATTAACAATTGATTTTTAAATTTACCAACAATATGCTGACATAAAGATGGTTTTGAAATTTTAATATTATCAAATATAATTTCACCCGGGTAAAAAATTTTATTAGCGAAATTTTTAAAATTTTTTCCTTGATAAACAACCCCAGATTTAATAGAAATTTCTTGGACAATATTTGCCCTTTGTGTAATTACAACAATACCTGCTGTGTTTGAAAATAATCCTGGAATTAATTCAAAATTTTCACAAATAAAGCTACCATGTTCTACAAGTAACAAACTTCGATCAACATTAACTTTATAAGTTTCTTCAGGTAACCAAATGATTGAACTAGAATTGATAGTTAAAGTTTTTCGTCTAATTTGTAAATCGCGAAATACAAAACCATCAAGTGTCGGTTCTTTAATACACCTATTAATCCGTTCAAAATAAAAAACTAAATTATTTGTTAAAATTGATTTTTGTTTAACACGTTGATCATAGTAAGGAATACCACCAATTTGAGTTGTAAAATTATTAGAAATTAAATTAGCAAAATGTTGATTGAATGTTTTATTTAAATATAATTTCGAATCTTGAGCCTTTAAGTTAAAACAATAATTTAAATTGTTAAATGTTAAACAATAGTTTTTACATACTAAATTATTTCTTAATTTTTTTAGGTTACTATTAGTTAAAGTATAATTTTTTGTAGAAATTTTAAACGTCCTTTGAAATAGATCTTTTTTATTATTAACAAATCGAACAAACCCAGGATATTGGTTAATAATTTTAGTTCTAAAAATATAACTATTTTTATTAATTTTATGGTTAGTATAAAAATTTAAAAATGAATTTTTAGGAGCTTGATATACTTGTCCTGATAAAATCCATAAAAGTTTATTTTTATTAACAAAATTAACTTTATTTTTCAACTTAGGCATAAAGACTTCGCCTGAACTTGTACTCAAAATTGGTTTAATTTCTGTACGAAGTTGTTTTTCTGTATTTGACAATTCTCCAAGAATTGTTCCTTCTTTTACATATTGATTATTTTTACTAAATAAAATTGTATTTGGAAGTACTTCTAATTGAACCAAGCTTTCATTCTTATTTTCAGGAATAATTACTAACGAACCTGAATTTTTTGTCAATACAACATCTTCACCACGGTTTGTTCGTAAAGTTATAGTTTTTAAAATTTTAGAAAATTTAATAATACCATTAATTGAACTAATAATTTGTTGACGTGCTTCAGAAGTAAAAATTCCTCCTGTATGAAATGTACGCATTGTTAATTGAGTACCAGGTTCCCCAATGGATTGACCCGCAATAATTCCAACTGCTTCTCCAATATCTACTAAATTTTCATTTGCTAAATCCCAGCCATAACATTTTTGACAAATTGACCTATACAAATTACAAGTTAATGGAGATCGGATATAAAACTTTTTAATTTTTATATCTTTAAAAGTTTGTATTAAATTAGGCGTAATTTGAGTATCTTTTTCAACAATAATTTTGTTTGTTTGAGGATGATAAAGCGGTTTACTTAAAACACGACCCAATAATTCATCGTAAATTGGCTTAATAATTTTATTATTTTTTTTTAAATTAAAAACAACACAGGAATGTGATGTATTACAATCACGTTCACGAATAATAATATCTTGAGCTACATCGATAAGACGCCTTGTCAGATAACCAGAATTAGCTGTTTTTAAGGCAGTATCTACAATTCCTTTTCGAGCCCCGTAACCTGACATCAAATAATCTGTAATTGTTAATCCCTCACGGAAATTTTTTTTAATTGGTAGTTGAAGAATTTCTCCACTAGGATCAGACATCAAACCCCGCATTCCAACTAACTGACGAACTTGGGATAAATTTCCTCGAGCCCCAGAAAATGCCATAATATAAACTGAGTTTAAAGGATCATAATTTTTAAAATATGAAACAACTTCATCTTTTAATGATTCGCTTGTCATGCTCCAAGTATCAATAATTTTCTGAAACCTTTCAACGTCAGTAATTTTACCTTTTAAACAAATTTTTTCAGCGTTTAGGATTTCTTGCTGTGCTGTTTCAAGCATTTTATTTTTTGCCAACGGAACACGTAAATCTTCAATACTAATTGAAATACCAGCTTGACTAGCATATTTAAAACCTAAATATTTTAATTCATCCGCTAACGAACAAGCTTGCATTGAATTATATTCTGTAAAACTCCAAGCTAATAATTGCTTTAGCTGCTTTTTACTAATAAGAGTATTTTGATATATATAGTCTTTCATAAAGCGTTTATTTTTTGTATATACCCATTTTTAAATAATTAAGTAATCAGGTTTAAAGTTTTCTGAATTGTATAATTAAAGATTACCCGTCCTGTTGTAGTTTTTAAATATTGAACGAGTTGTTCTCCGAATTTATCCTTTCGAATTTGTAAATTTTCATAATATTCGATACAACTGCCATCACTTAATTTAACTTTTTTAAGTAAATTATTTGTTTCAAAATCTGAATGAAGATCTTTAATCCAAATAACAGTATGTAATTCAATTTGATTCTGAGAATAGGCTAAAATAACATCTTGTAAGTTTGCAAAATAATGATTAGAACCTAATAAATTTTTAATATTATTAACTGTTAAATAATAACACCCTAAAACCATGTCCTGACTTGGCATGATAATAGGTTCACCATTCGATGGCGATAAAAAATTATAGGGTGCCAACATAAGCATATAACACTCAGCTTGAGATTCTTGGGATAAAGGTACATGAACAGCCATTTGATCTCCATCAAAATCTGCATTAAAAGCTGAACAAACAAGTGGGTGTAACTTAATAGCCCGACCCTGAACTAAAATTGGTTCAAATGCTTGAATACCAAGACGGTGTAACGTAGGGGCCCGATTTAAAAATATTGGGTGGCTTGATAAAACTTTCTCAAGAACTTGATCAATAGTGGATTCATTTTGTTGAATTAAATTTTTAGCTACTTTCATATTACTAGCTAGACCTTGGTTAATTAATTCTCGAATAATAAATGGTTGAAATAATTCAATAGCCATTTCATAAGGTAATCCACATTGATTTAACTTTAAACTTGGGCCAACTACAATTACAGAACGTCCTGAATAATCTACCCGTTTTCCAAGAAGATTTTGTCTGAAACGACCATGTTTACCTTTAATAATATCAGACAAGGATTTTAATGGTCTATTATTTGCACTTAAGGCAATTTTACCGCGTTTTCCGTTGTCAATTAAGGTATCAACAGCTTCCTGTAACATACGTTTTTCATTACGAATAATTAGTTGAGGAGCATCAATTTCTAATAACCGTAGTAAACGATTATTCCGTGTAATAATACGGCGATAAAGTTCGTTTAAATCAGAAGTAGCAAATCTGCCACCTTCTAATTGAATCATTGGACGTAATGCTGGTGGAATAACTGGTAGTATTGTAATTACCATCCATGCTGGATCCGATCCAGTTGCTTGTAAATTTTCTAAAATACGGATTCGTTTAATTGATTGGTCTCGTAATTTATAAATTCGTTGGTATTCCCATTTCCTAAACCATTTTGAAGAATTATAAAATGGTTGTTCTTTGTGTAAAACTTTACTACAAATAGTTATAAAACGACGGGTTTTAGAAATCTCTTTATTAAGATTTAGTTTCTCTAATTCTTTTTTAATTAAAACAGCCCCAATTAAAAAATTGGGAGTAGCCTTTAATAAATATTTTGGTGTATTACGTCGCCTATTTTGTAATTTAGGTTTTGGATATGGTTTTAATGGGTAACCTGTAAAACCTAACTCACGACTACGCCTATATTGCTGTAAATCCCAATGAAGTCCATAAAATGATATTTCATCTTCAGCAATAAAATATGCTAAAGAAGCAAGTTTAATTCGTTTTATTCGGCTGTCGCGTAAATTTACTTTCCCAGATTTAATTGCAAGTTTTTTTTGGTATTCTTGCTGAAATAAATTTGAAACTAATAATTTAGAATTTGTAT
>Ga0233412_10001504_pt1 | contig 12049 bp, 11 predicted proteins | sample Na_anoxic_4_MG_FD_180667 | JGI IMG/M metagenome (GOLD analysis project Ga0233412, IMG submission 180667) | Seawater microbial communities from Saanich Inlet, British Columbia, Canada - Na_anoxic_4_MG | ecosystem: Environmental > Aquatic > Marine > Inlet | place: Canada: British Columbia... | reverse complement strand
ATGGGTCATGGAAACAATTAGATGCTGGTTCAGCAGATCCTAGTTACCCAACAGCCGACGCTAATTATGAGGCAATTGGGTACATTGGCAGTGATGCAATTCCAATTGCGGACGATACAGATGCTCTGACTACAGATTCGCCTACGGGAACAGAAGCTCAAATCATACCAATTAACGATAAACGACTATAATTATGGATGAAGTATTAAGACAAAAACTAGAAGATCATATCCAATCAGACGAGCGCAGGTTCAGTTCTATTGAGGTACACATGGCCCGGCAAAGTGAAACGATCAACAAGATTAAGGATAATCACTTGGTGCATTTAAAGGAAGATCTTACAAGAGTGAAAACTTCTGTGGTTGGTGTTGTGGCAGATCTGAAATGGTTGAAAAAGTTTTTTTGGGTGGTTGCCGGCGCAAGTATAGCTTCTGTTGTTGGTGCTTTTCTCAATCTTATTTTTAGATAACAAAGGAGGTGACACATGGAAAACAAAAGAAGTCTGGTGAGCAGATTCTTTGGTAAGTGTGTGGCTATCCCAATTTATATAGTTCTTTACATTTACATGTTGATAAAATCGGCAAGGAAGGAGGTTGCTAAATGGAACAAGCGAAGACGGATAAAAAATGCGAGTTCTGTCAGAAAGTAACTCTCCATAATCTTACAGTCAAATGGGAGAATGGATGGGTTACATACGAGTTTGAATGCACTTTCTGCGGATTCACCGAAACCATTGAATACGATGAGAGCAGGAGGTAACATGGCGCTCACGAAGAAATGCCTATGTAATCATTGTGGCAAAGAACGAATACACGAGATTGTACCGTACCAGATAAGCAACTACTTGATGTATCTGAACTATACCTGTGGGTACTGCAGAAAGATACGTGTAGTCACAATGTCTATCACAGACTGGTACAACCTATTGAACAGGAGGGACGAATGAAAACAATTGATTTCTTGATACTGTTCGCATTCTCGCTCTTGTTCCTTGCTTCGCTACTCATCACGATGAAAGGGTGTGGGTGCGTCTAATGGCAAAAGCGATCGGAGAGTGCATACAATGCAAAGTAAAGGGGGAATTTACAGTTGCGAGTATTCGGTACGAAGGCAAAAATGCTTTCGTGAAACTCGAATGTAACAACTGTGGATTTCAAACACCTTTCCTCAAAATCAGGAAGGACACCTTGAAAGAACTGATAGGTGAAATTCACTGATTCCTACCATACATCCTGCCTTTTATCTTCACACATGGGGGGTTCAACTGAATCCCCCTACCTACCTCTAGTATGTAGTCTGGTATAGATAGCATACTATGTACTATAAATAGTAAACAAATAAAATATCCAGCCATGAATTGGCTGAGCTGGTTGTGTAGATGTCGGTGCATTGAAGCGTAAAAATGGCGGGCTTAGGCTCTGCCCCACCGCACTCTCGGACTATGACTTTAAGTCAAATCAACCAATTCAATGATTGTCCGAGGTGGATTATGTTTATATAAGTTGTCAACAAGTTGTATACAAAGGAGGTGAAACTTGAATAAACATCATGTAAAACCTCGATCGAGGGTGAAGCGAAAAGACAAGAACACCAACAACATAGTCGAATGGGATTTAAGGTTTCACGACTACTGGCACAGGTGTTTCTCAAACTTGACTGTCTTGGAGATAATTGAGTTCATCATAACAATCAGCACGCCTGGTACACGCTGGACACAACAAGACCTCCAGAAGTTAAAAAGGAAAATTAAAGGGGAATAAATATTCCCCTCTTTCTCAAAGATTATTAACAAAATAAGTGTATGGAATTTATTTTATTGGGCGCTGGGTTACTTATCCCTCTTTTACAAGAGTTCTTGAATAAGTATATCCCTTCAAAACTTAGACAATTAACTGTTTGGGGAATTTCCTTTCTAGTCGGAACTGTTTATGTGTTATTTCAAGATTTAGACCAATTCAGTTGGCAATATTTACTGGGGCATGGCGCTGCAATAGCAGTCGTTGCGCAGGGGGTTTATCAATATATTATAAAACCTAAACGATAAATATGTATAAAATCAAGCCAGAACTACAAATCAAAATTGCTCGGCCTGTTCTAAAGGCAAAGGTCAATCAGGAATTTGGGAATCCTCTTAATGGATATTTGGCGAGAGCTTATAGATCTTTTGGGTTGATATGCAGAGATGAGGACAGTCCGCTATACAAAAAACCTTTTCACAATGGAGTGGATTTTGGAACTCCTTTGGGGCAGAAGTGTTACGCTGTTTACCCTTGCGTGGTCGTGGGTGTGTATTACGGATCTGTATCAGCAGGGAATTTTGTTGTATGTGAGACTGATGAGATCAAAGAAGGTGGTTTAGTATATAAGTTAAGATTTAGATATTTACATTTGAAAGCTCCTAGAGTTAAAAAGGGGCAGAGACTTAATCTCGGAGAAGTTGTCGGGTTGTGTGGTAGTACCGGGTTCAGTTCCGGGCCACATTTACACTTCGATGTTTCTTTGATGACAAAAACAATAGCAGGAAACTTCATGCGAGAAGATAACGGATGGCAAGGGTTTATCAATCCCGCAAGTCTATTCGTGGATGGAAACTGGAAGAACATGCCAGTTGATGCAAGGTATGATAAAAAAAGAAACTACATTTTGGAGTACACATTGAGATTCGCAACTACGCCAATCGGCGCACTTATCACTCCATTCCTAGAGAAGAGGATTGAGGATGCAAAGTATATTCACAGATATTTGAAACGAAGAGGCCGAACAGTACCATTGATGACAAATAGAGAGAGCAACGCTGTAATATACGGAAGCTGGGATCTTGAGACAGTCTTGAATGATGCAATGTTTCCTGTTTGGGGTTGGTACTCAAAATCTGAATACGAGACAGCACTAAAAAATGGGATCGAATTAAAAACACCACTTCGAATAGGTGGTAGTGAATAAATATGACAAATATAAAAAAAGTTATAGCGACAGTTGCAGTTGTTTCTTTGGTTGCAGGGGTTGCGATGGCTGGAGAAAAAGACAAGGAGAAACTGACTTATCAAGAGTATAGAGAACTTATTGCTATTTATGATGCAGAAGCTAAGGATTCTAAGGGTATGGAATTGAAAGAGGTCACTAGCAAAAACTTTTTCAGCAAGATTGAAACAAAGATTTTAGAGAAACCGGAGAAAGAGAAAGCAGTCAAGGTCGGCGACAAGGACTATGAGAAGGCCGAATACAGAGCATTGAAAAATAAACTTTTCGATAAATCAAAATTAACCAAATAAAAATATGCAAATAGGATCGGCTTCATCTGTTCTTCCCTCTGACTTGCTGGGACTAACAAGATTTTTGACAAACACAAAAGACAATGTGACTGCTTTTAGCGATGCAGAGATTGTCGCTTTTTTGAATTCGCAGTATAGTGAGTTACAAACTTTCATTTTAACCGAAGTAATGAATGACTGGAAAGAAAATACTGTACAGGGGAATGGGGTTGGTTCTATTGATTTGGTAGCAGGTACAAAGTCCTATGCTTTTCCTAGTGAGATGCTAACTCTTGATCGAGTAGAGATTAGCTATAATGGAGAAGATAATTCATATAGACTGGCAGATGTTAGAAAATTAAACTCAATTGATAAGGCGCTGGCAAATACAGTAAACGAATCACCGATAATTGGATCACGAGCGAATCCGGTTGTTTATTTACGAGACAATTATATCTATCTCGATCCTGTACCTGATGCGGCAGTAACAGCTGGGTTGCTTGTTTACGCAACAATACGAAAAACCGATTTGGCGATTGGTGGATCTGGTGACGAATTAACTCCTATATTCGATCCTGCTTTTCACAATATTCTAGCTTATGGGGCTGCAACTGAATATCTTATCAGTAATGATCAAGATAAAAAGGCTGCAAACTTACTCAAGCTAATGAATGAGAAGAAAGCAAGAATGGTTTTATTTTATTCTAACAGAGAGCAAGCAACTAAACATGGAATAAGACCTTTCGAAAGGGACATGACATAATATGGCAAAATCTTGGCAATTAACAATCAAACCTCCAATAACAGGGTTTTCTCCTGCGTGGTGGAAAAATGCTTATCCGTCTTTTGGTGATAAAAACATGTTGGGAGACATGCAGAATTTAGATATTTCAGATCCTACAGTAATAACTCAAGGCCCGGGATTGGCAAATTTAACAAATGGTACGCAGGCAGGTGCAGTTACAACTCTATTGAAACATATTCTTCCAATCCCCCTAGAAGCCAATATAACTTATGGGATAGGTGGGAATTTATTATATAAAATGACTGCTTCCGGTGTTACTGTTGCAGCTTGGCCTCATACGATTGACAAGGCTGCTGTGACAGCAGAGCTGGGAGAAAGTGTGTGTTCATATGGATCAAATCTATTATATTTTTATAATCACTCTGGAAGCGCTGGTGATATTGGCCTTTATAATGGATCTACCTTCGATGATGATTGGGGGTCGACTGTACCAACCGGGGCTGCGGTTCTCGAAGATGCTCCGCATCCATCTGTACTCGGTGGCGATGGTCTTGTTTATTTTGGGAATGGTCCTTATGTTGGATATTACGATCCGGTGACTGGAGTAATTTCAGTTGATGAATTGGATTTACCGGAGGGATCAGAGGTTGTTGATATTAAATGGCAGAATAGCGCATTGTATATAGCGGTTAATTATCCAAACCTTTCAGGTTCTAATGCGAATATTGGGATTTTGTATGTGTGGGACACAGTAGCAAAAGCATGGAACGATGCGCCTAATCCTAAAGTAATGGGTACTATCGGGGCTTTATACATTAAAAATGGTGTAGTTTATGTATGGTATCAGGATTTAAGCTCTACAGGAGGGTTTAAAATCGGTCACATGAGAGGGAATCAGATCATTGAATTAGAAAACTTTACTGGATCGTTGCCTAACTTCGGTCAAGTATGTGAATATAATAATCTATTGGCTTGGGTTTCTAGTGGCGAAATTTGGACTTTCGGATCAAGCGGGGTAAAAACTCCTGCGGTCTTGTCTCAATTAGCAGATGGTGGGTATTCGACAGTTGGGGCTTTGGCTGTACCTTTCGGAACTCCGCTTGTTGCTTCTTATGAGACAACTAGCTTCCGATTAGCGAAGTTCTCCGGGTATACTGTATCATCTACATTTAAGAGTTTGGCTTTCGATGTAGCAATGGCAGAGATTAAAACAATTGATGTGTACTTCGAAACACTCGCAACCGGGGCAAGATGTGATTTAACTTTGAAATACGATAGAAATGTAAGTAGTTTAGCTCTTGTTCGGGCCGGGGAGACTGGTAGCATAAACTTTGCGAACGATGGTGCAAGGACTAGAAAGACTTATAAGATCAATCAAAAGATAGAAGATTTCAGGATTGAGGGGACTTTTGCAAACGGATCAGCAACCAACCCTGTTAAAATAAGAAAAATAAGAATAAATGGGATATTTTCAGATAAAGAATAACTTATGCCGGAAATAAACGAACCAAAATCAAACGAGCTTTTCCCTATAGAGGGAGTACCTCTGACAATGGAAGAATTGGTCGGAGAACCTTTGGAGTGGTCGGAGGTTGAGGGATTGGGAACTCCGGAAAATAAAGCGACCAGAAGACAGATTTTCCGTCAAACAACTGCGCCAACAACTGATTATCAAGAGGAAGATGTTTGGTACGATACAGATGACGATAATCATGTGTATAGAGCCGATGCAGAGCTTAATTGGGTGAGTGTGAGGGATGGGGCCGTAATTGCGCCAGGATCTCAGAATTGGGCTTCTGACATAGTATTCAGTATTGCGGACTATAACACAGTAGACTGGGCTTTGGGGGACTTGAAAGATTCGCTCGGGACTATTTATAACATAGCCGGTGGCAGTACAGGGAATATTGCAGCAGACACTTATATTTATTTGGACACCGATGTTTCGTTGACTGTTCTTCAAACTTCGACTACTTATAGCGATTCAGTCGGTCCGAACAAAATTCTGTTGGCGATAGCTTCTCCGAATGCTGACAATACGAAGGATGCAACCTTAACTCCGTATTTGGGCGCTGGTGGGAATACAGAAAAAATCAAAGACATTGAGGACGGAGCAACTGACGGAGCGACTGTTGGTGATAATTTTACAGGATCAGGTACGGATAATAATGAAATTGATGATGATGGTATAGTGACAAGGAAAATCCAAAGTACATTTGGGAACGGAAGTGATGGAGATGTAACAATTTCAGCAAATACTTCGTTGACTAGAGACATGTACTACAACAATTTGACAGTTGATGCCACTAAAATCCTTGATGCAGCCGGATATAGAATTTTTGTAAAAGAAACTTTAACAAATAACGGAACGATTCAAAGAACTCCTAATACTGGAGGGAATGGAGGGGCTGGAGCAAGTGGTCCTAGTTCTTCGACTGGTGGAGCTGCCGGGACTGGAGCATCTATTTTAGCTGATGCAAATTTAGCTGGTGGGATTGCTGGAGTGGCTGGCGGACAGGGGGGTGCTGGAATAACAGCGGATGCAAATGGAAACAATGGGAATAATGGAAGCAACGGAACTGGTATAGCAAATGGAGTAGGGACTGATGGAGGCGATGGAGTAGACGGAAGTGACGGAGGTGATGCTGGAGTTAGAACTGGCGGAGTTGGGGGAACTGGAGGAACAGGTGGGACTGTCACAACAAAACAATATCCATTTGCGTTTCCTGAATGTGTGCAAATGTTAAATATAGTTGCAGGAGCTTCCCCTTCTCAACACGATTCATCTGGGGATGCCGCCGGGAGTGGCGGTGGTGGTAGCGGAGCAAGAGTTGCAGGAAGTAGCGGATATTCTGGGGCAGGAGGCGGAGGCGCTGGATCTGGAAGTTCTGGGGGTGTCGTTGTAGTTTGCGCAAGAACGATTCTGAATACAGGTGATATAATTGCGCCTGGTGGAGCTGGCGGAGATGGTGGAGACGGAGCTGATGCTTCTGATACTGGAGCGCCATTGTTTAATTCAGTAAATTCTGGTGGTGGCGGTGGTGGAGGATCTAAAGGGGGAAATGGCGGAGTTTTGACTGTTTTATATAATAAATTGACAAATAGTGGAACAATCGGAGCGCCTGGAGGGGATGCTGGGGCGGTTGGAACTGGTGGAGCTGGATTGTTGGCTGGAGTAGCTGGCGATGATGGAGTTTCAGAGGCAGGCGAAGACGGAACTTTAATTCAACTTGAAATATGAAGATACAAATAAATTACAATCCAAAGACAAATGAAATTGTAGGGTACTCGCTGGATATTGATCATCTAAATACTGGCGATATTATATACAGTAAAGTTGTCACGATAAGTGATGATGAGTTTAGTAAATTGCAAGATTATGGTTTTGATAAAAAATACGATGGAGAATTGAAATTCAAAGAAAAACAAAAGTCGGTTGACCTGAAAAGGCAAAAGGAGTTATTGAAAAACCTTAATGACAAAAAGATAACGAATGACGAACGAGACGAATTATTAACATTATTATTAAACTTATAATATGCCAAGAATAAAAGAGGTTGGCAACTTAACGCCAAAACAACAGGAGCAAGTGATTACTGCTAATCTAACTAAAGACAAGCTCGTTTCTCAAGGGCTATTGGGAAGAGGGAAGACAGTATCACAGGCTCTCGCCGACACTTCTGCGGCCGAAGCTTTCAGAGTGAATCCTGCTTTCAAAACTATAAAGGATCAGTTTGAGGCTGGGACTTTGAGGGGAGATGAGGGGTTTAATGTAGCTTTAGCGAAGGGGAGACTGACTGAATCTGGGATAACGGATTTCAATGCTACTCCTCAAGAATTGTCGGATGTGTTAGCTATGTCGAAAATGGGGATTGGGGTTGATCTACAGCCAGAATTATTGGATTTCATCAGTAAACAAGGGAAACTTCCACAACAAACTTTTGGTACTGCTGAAACAGGTAGAACTTTCGATCCGGGAACTAGCGAGATTTTTGATCCAAGCGGTAAATTAGTCCACTCTCCATCTGCCCGAGAGGTAGAAAGAAAACAAGAAATAAAACAGAGGAACGAATTGAAAATTGCGAGTGCCGGAGCAGGTCCAACTCAAGGGAATACTACAGGATGGGTTGACCCGGCGACTGGGAAAGAAACAAGGCAAGGAGTTGGTGAGCCAGTTGGCGAATATAGAACTAGAGAGGGAGTACCACAACCTGATAGAGAAGATGTTTCCGGGCCTGCGCCTACTGCTGGTCAACTTTTGAGACCTTCACAGCTTACTGGATTAAAGGAAACAGACCTTGCCCGAACTACTGGGATAAATATTTACAGAAGAGATTTGGCTAAGGAGCAATCGGCAATCGGTCTATATTCAAAGAACTACGGAGAACCTAAAACTGATGAGCAATGGAGGCAATTTCATGATTATGTTTATGAGGATAAAGTGCCGGGCGGTGGAATAAATAAGTATGTCGAGAAACCGGGAGACAATATTGATGTTGGAAATGTTGAAACAGGGAAAAATGGGGGTAGTCCATCGACTTCACTAGATTTTTCCGATAGCACTCAAGTCACAGCCGGGAATATTGATCAAATGGCTAATGGGATTTTATCTTCATTGAATAAACAAATTTATGCTTTACAGAATCAGTTGCAAGAACAGGCTGCTAAAAATTTGGCGACTGCAGAAACGACTAAAAATAAAGCAGTTAAGGGTTACAGGGATGTCACCATTGATGGAAAAACTAACGAAAAGAGACTTGCTGAATTGTTAGAGGAATATAAGATCACAGAAAAATCCGATAAAATAACTAGCATTATGGTAGAGATGGAGCGAGAAAAAGAGGCTCTTAATTTAGGGTTGCTTCAAGAGGGCGACAGAGTTGCGCCAATTGGTTATATTGGAAGAAGCCAGGCAAGACTTGAGAATCAGGCAGCTGCCCGGATCGGAGCATTGTCGGCTATTGCAGATGCTTATGAAGGAGACTATGATCGAGCTTGGGCTGTAGCAGGTACTTTCTTGAATGCTTTTCAGGCTGATACAAAACAAAAAATAGAATCATACGAATATTTGATTGGGCTTGCTGATGCTGATATTGTCAAACTAGACAAAGAAGAGAAAGATGCTATTGATAATAAGATCGCTCTACTCAAAGAAGCAGAAGTAAAACAGCTTGATAATGCGCAAAAACTTACAACTCTAATGTTGCAATATCCAGAGGCAGCGCAAAAAGCAAAGATTGGACTTACCGATGACTATGATCAGGCAGTTCAAAAGATGATGCCTTTTATATCTCAATCAGGGTCGGATATTAAAAATATAGGGACTAGCGCTTCGCCTAGATATGTAGAAAAGCAATCTGATGGATCTTGGACCGATATTGTTGTAGCGCCTGGGGAATACACAGCGCCGGCAAGCGGAACATACGGAGGCCAATGTGGATCTTGGGCCAGAACTCAATATTCTTCTATAGCCGATGGTCAAGCGATGGGCGACAGTTACGAATCAAAACAAGGTTGGGTTGATAGTTATGGAACAGTTGGAGTTGAGGGGTTACAAGTTGGTGATCTAGTTATCACAAACGGAGCGGATGTTTCGAAGAGTGGGAATCCTTTACCTTATGGCCATGCCTTTATAGTCGGAGCAGTTGATGAGAACGGAAAAATTACAGCTTACGAATCAAACGCAAAGGGGAATGAACTTGTTACAAATTCAAGGCAAGTTGATTTGAGTAGTCCTGCAATTTATGGATATGTTAGAGGTCAACTCAATCTGCCTGAGACTGCGCCTGCTTCTACTGGTGATGAAGAGAAGTTCTACGATGAGATAAGAGACGCACAAAACGACCTAAAATCCGGGTTAAGTTGGGGACAAGTTTGGAATACATTATATACTGAATACTCCACCGGCGATGTAGAACAAGACAAAGCATTAGGAGAATTGATTGACCGACTATTAGACAAAGATATTTGGTCAAAAGAGGGCGCTTATCAAGAATTTAAAAATAGCACAACTTCTAATCAGCCAATAATAATCCAATAATTATGCCGATAAACTTCATTAAATTGAACAACTCTCTTAGTGGCGAGAAGAAAGTTTCGTCACCTCAAAACAATTCTTCAAGAAGTGGTGGATTGAATTTTGTTTCTCTCCGGGATAGTTTGCCTGCGCAAGAGGTTAAACCGATAGTGCCTACTTGGGAAGAAAAAAAAGAAGAGCCGAAGGAGGAGGAGAAAAAAGGGTTTCTAGCCAAATTAAAAGAGAATAAGATTTTTAGAAGAGCCTTTGCTGGTGTAACCGGCCCATTGGGAATAGGAAAAGAATTGGTGAATACTGCTGTTGAAACCTACAAAGAAAGGAAGGCTAGGAAGCACGATGAGTTAATGCAAAAACTGGATTACAGCAAGAGCGATGAAAATATTAAAAAGTATTTAGACGATAAAGCAAAAAAAGAGGGTAGAGAAAAAACAATACTTCGACCTGGTCCGACTAAGATCCGAGCATCTTTCCCTAAAGATGAAGAGTACGAACTTTCCTTGACTGAACAACCTCAAATTTCTACAATAGCAGAGTATAAAATGTGGCAAAACTATGAGATGCAGAAACTAAAACAGGCCGACTATTATCGATCAAGGGCTGGTTTCTTGCCGAGCGATTATCAATTAGATCAAACAGTTGGGAATGTTGTCAATGTTATGTCGAGTTTTGCTGATACAGCACAGGGGATTTATAATTCTTTGGCAACTAAAGATGAAGAAATTAGGAAAAATTTTGTCGAAACACTCCCCGAGCCAATGCAGAAAACAATGTCGCTTGCTCTGAATGGGAAAAAGATAGCCTTTGATAATGTGGATGTGTTTGTTAAAAAAGTTTTGAATGTCCCAATAGTACAAAAAGGAATTATCGGAGTGACAAAGAAGACCGCCGATCTGCCTTTGAAGCTGTATTCTTTGGCGAAGATGATGGCTGGTGAATCTTATTCTGAAACTTTCGAAGCACTAATGCAACAAAAAAATAACCCGGACAACCCATATTATAAAAATGTATTTTATGATGCTCAATCTGCAATTGCTCAAACTGGACTTGGAGTTCTTTTGTTTCTTGGTGGATCAAGAATAAACCCGGCACTTGGTAGAACTATGGCAACTGGATATTGGACTACTTTGTCGGCAGCGGAGCAGATAGAGGAAAAAGGAGAAGTATATAGTACAACCAACCTTGTCATAGATGTGGCCCTTGATAGTTGGCTCGGAAATCATATCGGGGCAATGCTGAAAAACCCTAAATCATATTTGGGATCTGCGGTGAAAAATGCGCTTGGGGAGGGTGGAACAGAAGTCAGTCAAGCCCTAATGAAGAAGTCCAACAATTATCTTAATGCCGAAACTCAAGAAGCAAAAGACATTATAAAAGAAGAAACAATAAATTATATAACTAGCGGAGCTATATTGACAGAATTTCTAGTTGGTGGATTGTCAGGGGCAGGAATTACAATAATTTCCGGAGGGGTGACTAAATACGATAAAAAACAATTCGAAGCAGATAGAAAAAAAATTGATGCTGTAATAAATGCAATAGTGAAAGATGAACTAAACAAAGGTAAAGATGGAAAAATGTACAAGGATGCAGTCGAGGCCCTGGATAATTTGCAAGCGAGCAGAATTAGACTAGAGGCTGCGATGAAAGTTGAAACAGGTGAGACCGAACCAACCTCTGATGCCTTAAAAAACCCTATTGAGATAACAGAAGAGCCAATAACTCTATTCAGAGGACACAATGCGAAGAGAACAACACTTGATCCCACTATAGAGAACGGATTGACCGATGGAATTTCAATGTCGATTGATGAAGCAGTTTCTATCCGTTTTGGGGAGGAAAGGGGAGAGAGCGGAGCGGTGACTGAATTCATATTGAAACCCGGAACTAAGATCGTGAAACACAGTTATCTTGAATCTATTGTCAGTCACCTGGATTTCCCGGACAAAGCGCCAGCGGTCAAGCAATACTTAAAAGAAAACAATATCGATGCGGTAGAGTTTGATGTGGCGGAAGGAA
>Ga0233412_10001503_pt1 | contig 12067 bp, 14 predicted proteins | sample Na_anoxic_4_MG_FD_180667 | JGI IMG/M metagenome (GOLD analysis project Ga0233412, IMG submission 180667) | Seawater microbial communities from Saanich Inlet, British Columbia, Canada - Na_anoxic_4_MG | ecosystem: Environmental > Aquatic > Marine > Inlet | place: Canada: British Columbia... | reverse complement strand
AATCTGGATGTGTATTGAGCTGCGACCATTGTTTTCACAAAGAATGTTTACATCAATGGATTGATTGTAATAAACGAACATGTCCGAATTGTCGAGATTTAATTTTTAAGTGTGGTTCATGTGGGGGGGACGGTTTAATACAGTATGAATATGATGCAGTTGTGCTTCCATATGAACTTCGCAGTCGTGATTTTCCATTTAGAAATTGTACGAATGGAATTTATGGAATTTATTTTTATGATTTAGAGGAACTTTTTTTACAAAAAATGGTTTATGATCGAATAAATAAAAAATTATATATTACTGTTGGAATTTAAAAAAATATACTTTTAAAAATATTATATTTATACATATAAAAATGAAACAACAATATAGTACATTAGCAAATTATCTAACCCCACCGGCCGGTTATGTAATGGGACCAAATTTACCAGGAGGAACCCCATCTCTTTCAAACCAAAAAGTTTTAGTGGATAATCTTAATTTTGGAAATAATGCTTTAACTCACGGCGGTATAACCGACGGTAGAGATCATTTTACCGTTGATAATGCTTACCCGGCCGCCTCGCGAAATTTATGTTCTTCACTTCAAAATCGGAGTTGTCCAACAAATAGCCCAGCCCCACCTCAAAATTATGCGGTTAGAAATCCGGCTGGTCAAGTTGCGGTTCCCGTAAACCAGCCTGTAAACATGCAAGCCGGGGTATTTGACCGTCCGGCTCTCGCCGAGGCGAATGCCAATCACGCGGGATTTTATGTAGGTCTTGGGGATAGAGGGAGACCTTCCTGCCAGCAGGCCAATTGGCCGGGTGACCAATCTTGTCCTAGAATGCCAGGTAACTAAGAAGCAATCAAAGTTCAAATTTTATAATTTAGTATTATAAAATTGATATTAAATTTTTTAGTAAACCCACGGGATATCGGAATCATTACGAGCCATTCCTTCTTCGTGCATAACAAGAGGGGGGTTACAGGCGTAGGCTTTTAATTTTCCATTTTCAACATTTTTAATATAAAATTGATCGATATGAACAAATTGTTGTTTTTCTAACCGTTTAACGATTTTTTTAGCACCTTCCAAGCTAACAGCGTAACACCATGTTCCACCTGGTCGGTAAACTCTAACAACATTTTCAGTAACTTCTCCGTATTTATCGTCCTCATAGCAAAATGATCTTAAATCATTTTTTGAATGAACGTAAAATTCCTCTTCTGTTAGTTTTGCAATGTCGGAAAGATAAGGCGTTTTTTTTGTTTTGGAAAGACTTATATCTTTATTTCCGGCACATCCTCCGATACCAAGATAGAGCATATCCCAATCCATTTTATTTGCTTTAACTAGTTCTTGAATAATCTTTTTAAAATTTTTTTCAAAATTTTTACTAAGTTCAATATCATCTTCACATAATAGAACGAAACTAAAATTGTGTTTTATTGCATTTCGAAGTAATGCGAGTGTGCTAAGACTTAATGAGATAGCAGCAGATTTCTCAAATAGACGCGAGGATTTTGTAAGATATTCCAAATTTTTATCATAAATTATATCAAAGGAGTTAATTTTAGCTGAACATCCTTTTGGGGATTGATCTTTACATCTTCCGTCTGCAGTTATAAAGCGAGTAACTTTAATTTTTCTATTTTTGAACTGTTTTTCCATTTTTTCCCAGCGTTTTAATTTATCAAATAAATTGATTACATAAATTTTATCAAAGAATTTGTTAAGGAAAGTCATTTATTTATTACAATAAAATTGAAAAAATTTTTTAATAAATTATAAATTTTATTAAAAATGGTTAATATTTTTTTCCCGTATTCTTGGCATGTTGATGATGATTCAATGAGTGAAGATGTTACCATAATTCGAGTATATGGATTGACAAAAACTGGAAAAAGTGTTTGTGTAATTATTTCGGGATTTCAACCTTACATTTATTTGGAATTACCTTCTTTAAAATTTAAATGGGATGAAACAACAGTAAATAAACTGGCATCCAAAATTGATAGTGAATGTGGGAATTTTAAACCAATTTCTAAAACTTTGAAATTTATGAGCAAACTTTATTTTGCCAATGTAAAAGAAAAAAAAGATGGATATGAACATAAAAAGTATCCTTTTTTAATGTGTAAATTTTCTTGTGTTAGCGATCTCAAAAAAGTTTGCAATAAAATGTATAAACCATTGAATGTAGGAGGGATTGGAAATGTAAAAGTCAAGGTTCATGAAAGAGAAGCTGATCCCATTTTACAATTTATTGCTGAAAAAAATCTTACAACGACTGGGTGGTTATTTTTTAAAGGGAAAGAAGTTGTTGGTGAAGATAAATCAACTTTTTGTGATTTTGAATATGAAATTCGATGTAATAGTATTACGAGGTATACAAAAGGAGATTTTGAAAATATTGTTCCGAGGCCGAAAGTATTATCTTTTGATCTTGAAGTAAATTCTACAAATGTAAATCAGATGCCGAAATCTTTTAGACCTGGAGATAAAATTTTTCAAATTAGTTTGATTCTTTTTACCCAAGGAGAGTATGAAACAACGAATGAAAAATACCTCCTAACAATTGGAAATCCAACATTCCCCGAAGATGAAATTAACTCAATTAAAATTATTTCATGTAAAACTGAAGCTGACATCATAACGAATTTTACAAAATTTATTATTGAAAAAGGTCCCCAACTTTTAATCGGTTACAATATCCTTGGTTTTGATGTTGAATATCTTATTGAAAGAGCGAAGCAAAATCTTGTGTTATTTACCTTTGATCAATTAAGTTTTAGAAAATTTTATCATTGTAAAGAAGGAACGATTAAATGGTCAAGTTCAGCCTATAAAAATCAGGAATTTAAGTTTCTAAAATTGGAAGGAAGAGTTTTTGTTGATCTTTTACCAATGGTTCAACGGGATTATAAGTTTGATAATTATAAACTCAAAACTGTGTCAGATTTTTTCTTAGGTGAAACCAAAGATCCATTAACCCCAAAGGGGATTTTTAAATGTTATCGATTAGGTATTAAAGGCGATGAGATTGGGAATAAAGCATTGGGGATTGTTGGGAAATATTGTATTCAAGATTCAGTATTAGTAGCAAAAATTTTTGAAATTATGCAAATGTGGGTTGGTTTAACGGAGATGGCAAAAATTTGTTATGTTCCAATTTTTTCATTATATACTCAAGGTCAGCAAATCAAAGTTTATTCTCAAATTTATATGCATTGTTTGAAAGCAAATTATGTTGTTGAAAGTAATGGTTATACGCCAAAAGATGGGGAAGAATACACCGGGGCAACCGTGGTTCAGCCAGTTCCGGGTGCCTACGATAAAGTAATCCCGTTTGATTTTACAAGTTTATATCCAACAACAATGATCGCACATAATATCGATTATTCTAAATTGGTTGATGATTCAATAACAAAACAAACAATCCCAGATCATCATTGTAATATAATTGAATGGGATGATCATATCGGTTGTGAACATGATACGACAGTAAGAACGGTAAAGCCAAAAACAATTAGATGTTGTCATAATAAATATCGATTTTTAAAAGAGGAAGTTAGTGGGTTAGGGGTTATGCCAACGCTATTAAAAAATCTATTAGCAGCAAGAACGCAGACAAAAAAAGAAATCAAGAGTATTAAGAAAGAATTGGGTGAAAATGAAGATTTAGGGAAAGAAGAAAAGGAGGTGTTAGACAAAAAATGTACAGTTCTTGATAAACGTCAGTTGGCGTATAAAGTTTCTGCCAATAGTATGTATGGAGCAATGGGAGTTAAAAAAGGATATTTGCCTTTTTTACCGGGTGCGATGTGTACAACCGCGAAGGGGCGTCAATCAATAACAAAAGCCGGAGAATACATCCAAAAAAATTTTAACGGACAATTAGTTTACGGAGATACAGATTCTTGTTATATTCATTTTCCACATTTAACAACAGCTGCCGAATGTTGGGATTATTCTTTAATGGTTGAAGACAAAGTAGCTCATTTGTTTCCGAGTCCGATGCGATTATTATTTGAAGAAATTGTTTATTGGAGATTTTTCATTCTAACAAAAAAACGGTATATGGCGTTATCCTGCGGTCGTGATGGTGTATTAAGTGATAAAATAATGAAAAAAGGTGTTTTATTAGCCCGTCGAGATAATAGTAAGTGGCTACGCGATGTGTATGAAAAGATTGTCTATATGGTTTTTAACAAATCAACTGAAATTGAAATTAAAAATACATTACTGAAAGAGTTCGATTTTTTATGTCAAGGTGGGTGTGATCCCAAAAATTTTATAATAACAAAAAGTGTTGGAAACGTAGAAGATTACAAAATTAGAGATTTACCGGCGGATGAAAAGAAAATAATCAAAAGATTCAATGATTTGGACATACCAATTTCTCCCGAAGATATAAAGAAACTTTTAAAAGATGTTAAAAAAGGAACTGTAAATAATTATTTTGAATTATATAAATTACGAAATCTTCCTGCGCAAATGCAATTAGCTGAAAGAATGAGGCAAAGAGGAGATTTTGTTCAACCGGGTTCCCGACTTGAATATGTAATCACAATGCAAGGGGGTTTAAAAGCAAAGCAATTTATAAAAATCGAGGATCCAAAATACCAAAAAGAGTTTGCAAGTTTAGTTCCTGAGTTAAGATTTGATTTCCTTTATTATCTAAAACTTGCTTCCAATCCATTGGATCAAGTTCTAAAAGTTGCATACGGATTAGAAAAATTTGTAGAAACTCAATATAAACTTCGTGTTAAAAAGTATGAAAACGGGGAAAAATTTAAAAATTTATCATTATGCAAAATAAATTTGGAATAAAAATATTTATCATGTATATAACAGAGTTCTATATACATGTCTCAACTTTTAGAAGAAACACGTATGTCTTCTATTTCAAAAATAAAAAAAACTCTAGAATCTTTAAAATCCAAGGAATATGGTGAACAGTGTCTGGAAAAAAAATCTAAAAAAATTCATAAAAAACAATTACTTGGAGTTGGAGGATTTGGAAATGTTTATAAAATTTGCACGGATAAAACTTGTTCAAAAAAATCATCAATGTTTGGCCTAAAGTTATCCAAAATTAAAAAACAAATTTTCGAAAATGGGCCAAATACCATTCATTCAGATTGGACTGAAATTTTAATTATGAAAGTCTATATAAACCAACTAATCAAAGATGGAAAAGGTTTTAATTTACCATATTTAATCGAATTTTTAACTTGTGAAAATTGTAAATTATTAAGACGAAATAAAGGAGATTCAGCTAGAAAATATAACAAATTCACTTCCCCATGTTCCATTATGGGAGTTGAACTTGCTAAACAAGATTTATATTCATGGTTCAATAGAAAAATTAAATTTGATTTTACTTTATTGGCATCCTGTTTATTTCAAATTATGGCGGGATTATATTTTTTACAAAGCGTCTTTCAAATAACAAATAATGACTTGAAGTCAAAAAATATTTTAGTATACGAGATTCCAAAGGGTGGATGTATTCACTATAAAATTGGAAATAAAGATTTTTTTATTCCAAATTTTGGATATAGATTTGTTATTAATGATTTTGGGCTTGCAACCTGTTTTTACCCTTATACTGAATTTAACGGTTCAATCTCGGGATCACTCCCAAATTCTGATAAATATATATATTTAGGGAAACGATATGCATGTGTAAAAGGAGATAAATTTACCCCCATTTCTGGATTGAATAATTATAATTTTGTACATATTGAAGAAATCCCATTTTTCGGAAATAAGATTCAAACCTCTATCCGGTTGGAAAGAACAAGGCCGTCAAATTTAACATGGTTTGGTAAAGGAAATAAAGAGTTAACAAGCAAAGGAGTTAAAATTTTCAAGGAAACTCGTGAAAATAAAATTCTGGATCCAGAATTTTTAATCCAAAGTAAAATTTCTGCCACGGACCCAAGGTTTTATGACGGTAACTCAATCCCCCCCTTTGAATTTTTTGATGATACACAGAATGCAATCCGAATATTTAATAAAGGAGGACAAACCCGTCAGAAACCTAATCATACAGTCCCAAACCAAATTTTTGATCTAATGAATGATCACTTGACGCCTTTTAATCTTATCGATATTCGAAATTCCTCTTCCAAAATATTTTCAACGGATCCTGCTACTGTTGTCGCATTAAATTTCATATTAAAATTTTTTGGTAAGGGAAATATCTTTACTAAAAAAAGTAAGTCGTCCGAATACGCTAAAATTGTTAAAACTGTTTAAATTAATTCGATATAAAATTTAATTATTATATATAGAATTTCACTTGGAATAAAACTAAACATTCCGTTACACCGGGATTTTCTTGTAACATTGCTTAAAATACAATATTTTAAACATTGATTGGTTATTAAACAAAAATTAAAAAGTTTTTTATTCTTGCGAATGATACTCAAAGTTGGATTGCCGATTGGCTTTATTTGAATTATGGGAAGATGAAAATTTAATTTGGCTAGTTTTGAATATGATATTTTTTTAACAAAAAAATAACCACCTTCAACAAATTGAATATAAATTTTTGGATTATTTTCGTTAAATTTTATATAACGATGAATTATACTTGCTTTTACTTTCATTTTATTTTTTTTAAAAATGGAAAAATTGTAATCCTTTCTGTTATAATTCCCATTTGCAAAAAGAACTAAATGGGAATTTTCACGAATTTCTATTTTACCCAACGCCTCAAATAATTTGTTTTTACAGATTTCCTTATCACAACATACCCATTCTTTGTGGATATGTGATATACAATGGCTACGACCTTTAATAACTAAATTATTACATATTTCGCACGAAACAAATGGGTTATATGCCATATTTTTAGTATTTTACTTTATATAAATTAAAACAATAAAAATTAATATTTATATAACAAAGTTCAATATTCATGTCGTTGATTAATAATTTACCCGAGGAGTTAATTACAAAAATTTATAAAATTTACTATTCGGAAAACATTCTAAATAAAATTAAAAATCTAAGGTGTTTTACAGATTTTTGGATCGACGCTGAGTATACCAAAAGTATTAAATGTAATGGAAATATTTCAAATGAATCTGGTTGTTTCTGCGAAAACTGTCTGTATGGAGTTATTAATTATTATATTTAAAATCGACATTTATCAATATATTTCATATATGCAAAAGCATTAATCATCAAAACACAATCCGATATATCGTCTTGTTTTTTTGTATCCGACCACACTCCAAAACTTTCGGAATCTCCCCGTCTTTGAAGAATGTCTCCAACGACTCGACATGACCATTTTTTTCGATTATCCTTTATATCTCTTTTTTTCCCGTTTTTATACTCTTTAGTTATTAACCCAAATTTTTTTGGGGCTCCTAAAATTTGAGTTTTATGATAAGAAGGGAAATCTATAATTTTTTTAAAATCTCGATAGTTAAAAACAAAATAACTATAACAATGTTGTCCTAGTTTCTGAGCCATTGGATTTCGCTTTTTCTTTCCAAAATTCATTTGTTGTTCAATAAGAAAAACCTCAACACATTCCCAATATGCTTTATATTCATCCAATACATCAATCATATTAACAAAAACTTTTGGGTCTAGATAAGCCTTTTTATTACAATTCTTGGTTAAATCAAGATTTCGAATAAGAACAATTTTCCCATGATTATGAACAATATCGAGTATTTTTTTGAATTTTGGCGTGCACGTCCCATCTTTATTATAACGTTCGATTTTTGGAATATTTCCAAGTGCACTTAAAAATTTTTTATCTAATTCTTGAATTACAAACGCGAAATTTTTTTTCCCAATGTCAAAAGATGCAATATAGACAGATGTTTTTGACATTTTTTCTTACCTTTATTAAATTTAAATACGTATTTAAATTTATGTTCTCTTTATTTTAATCAATTCTCTACCAGTCCAATGTACTCCTCACTTTCTAATTTTTTGAGAATTCTGGTCAAAAGCCGATTTGGTTGATGTTGTCCCCTAATTAGGGGACCGTATATATTATCTTTTACCCATTTCAAAGAATTATAGTTTTGGTTTCTATTAACTACCAAATCTGATTCCCCAAGTGAAATTCTTTCTTCCAATCCGTCAATTAATCTTTTAAATGATTCAATTAATGCTGTTACAGAAAATTTAAAATTGGAACGCAAGTTATAAACTGCTTTGTAAGAATTAAGTGCGTACCTCACCGCCTTTTGAAAAGCAATATCTTCCCCAACATTTTCCATATCTTTGATCTTAATATGCGGAATTTTTTGTTTTATTTTAAAAACAGTTGAGATTGTTATTCTTGAATTCATTGCCAGCTTCCTCTTTGACTTCATCTTTGACTTCCTCTTTGACTTCCTCTTTGACTTCCTCTTTGACTTCCTAACTGACTTCCTCTTTGACTTCCTAACTGACTTCCTCTTTGACTTCCTAACTGACTTCCTCTTTGACTTCCTAACTGATCTTCTTATAAACATTTTTGGACTATTAAATTTGAAGGAAGGTTCGATTGAACTTGTTGGAGAGGACATACCGTTTTGCGGGTTTGTTTGCATTTATTTATAAAATGATATAAATTTAAAATAAAGTTTAAAATTTATATGGAGTTAATTACATCGGATGATCTAAAACTTGATTCCAAGAAATATTCAGAAAAAGAATTAGGCATAGTAGTGGAATATTGTTCTACCAAAAACATGAAGCCGAGGAAAAAAGTCGGAAAAGTAAAAGCAGGAAGTCGATAAAAAGTTGATAGAAACTTGGCATCCTTAGGCGGATTGGGACAAAAGGACAAATGCCTAGAAGTTTAATTTTGAAATTCCTGGTTATACATCCTCTCTGTATTCGGTTCGAAAATTAAAAGATCGTGAAATTTGAAAATCTTAATGACCCATGCAATCAGAATAATCCGGTTGGGGAATTTTGGGATCATAAATCCCAAATTTCTCAGCCTGTATCAATAAATCTTCAAAGATCTGTGACCATTCTTGGGTATGACCTATACTAGGACAAATTGCGTGAGCTAACTCGTGGATAGCCACATACATCAAATGATTTCTTGGGTAGTATTCACCTTTTTTATCTTTTAAACATATGAATGTCTCTTTTTTATTAATAGTAAAAGATTTGATGGTGTGGCCTTTCCAGTTCATACTTTCGACTTTTGGATGTAATTTTTTAAGATCTTCAACGATACTTCCAGGCCCGGTAAGAATAAAATTATCCTCATACGCATTTGCGTATCTATCATTAATGTTTGATATAACTACCCATGTAATAATTCCAATCAAAAAGATAAAACAAAGAGAGTAAATAATTATTTCAGATATATTAACTTTGGAATGTTTACGTTTCATGATTTTGAAGTAATGTATATTTATATATATAAATATAAATTTATAAACACAATTAACATATTTACATAAATTTAAATGACGATTACTCTACAACTATTAAATGAAAAAATTTTCCAATGTGAAATATGTAATGAAAAGGCTGAAAATTACATAATAAGTTTTTTAGGGCAAAGTTTTTATTCCTGCGAGGGATGTTATGATAAAATTTTAACAGAAAGAATTCCAAGGTTAGAGTATGATTTACTAAACTTTTCAAAAATTTTAGTAAATACAAAGGAAGAGGACGAAACGGTTTTCCCATATGTCTGTGTTTCATCAAGCGCTTTTTTGGTTTATTCAAAGGATTTAAATTATTGGAAAGTTCCAGTAAATATTGGTTCGTGTTTGGCTTTAAAATATTTAACATTTAATGAAATGCGGCAAAAATTAGATTTTGTTCCATTATTACAGATTGATGTAAAAGCTTTTCAAAGAATTTTAGAAAAAAATGAGACTGATAGATTACTTTACTTAAATAAAAATTTGTTACATGAATGCATTCTTTCAAATTGGAAAATCAGAAATATTTTCCATGGAATTCTTTACGATGAAGGGTGTCATTTTGTTAAATATAAAATTCCGATGGAAATATTTTATTATATTTATAATTATTTTTTTTGAATTTATATTAAAGAAACTACCTCATGAAACATAATAAAATACTTACAATTTTTATTTTATGCTTAATAATAATCTCAATTATTATTGAAGTTTTTAATAGTTTAAGACCGTCAAAGGTTAAAACACGTTTTATTCCTAAAGGACCGCAAATTATGTTTTTAGCCATTATTCTAATCCCAATAAGTAGGATTTTCTTAAATGACTAGTTACTTACTTTCCATGAATTTCTACAATTTACACAAGTTGCCATAACAGTGGTTCCTTCATCCCCTCCACGCATTTGTTTGGAATAAGAAAGAGTTTTTTTACTCCCGCATTTCATGCATTCAAGAACTCCTTCTTCAACTTCAAATGGATTCATGATAAAATTATTTTCTTCTTCAAGATCGTCTTTATTTTCTTTAAAGTTTTCACTTTCAAAGGAAAACTTTCCAGTTTTCATATTTTCTAAAATCCTTCCAAGAGGGAAATTTTTAGATTCAATTTTCTCACATGTTTCGCAAATAAGATCTTTATAAGTTATTTCGCTTCCCTTTGACATTGTGAATACCCATTTTTCGAGTATTTTAATATTCTTTTGGATAGTTAAAATTTCGGTTAAACACTGAACCCCTTTTTCTCTTAAATCCTGAGAAATTTCTACACTCATGATTATTTTTTAGATTAAAATTGAATAAAAATTCAGTTTTGAAAAATAATTTTAAATTTGTTTAAAAATGAGTAGCGACGAATATGAAACCGATTATGGAAATACCGATTCTGATGAAGAACAACCAAATTTTTATAGTGAAGGTGACGACAGCGGTGACGACAGCGGTGATGACAGTGGTGACGACAGCGGTGACGACAGCGGTGATGACAGCGGTATCAATCCGAGGGGAGGGCCCCCGCCTGGTGTAACATTTAAGGACTGGCAAAATTATGGAGGAGGGGCTGGTGTAGGAGATATTCGGGATGAAGAATTTAAATTCGATAAAGAATTAGCTGAGAGAAATAAAGAATTTAATATATTAAAACCAGATGAATTTGAAGATTTAAAAAAAAAACTTGGTGAGGATGAACAAAAAAACAAAAGAAATACTCTTGGTTTATTATTAGGATATTACCTTTCAAAGATTCCAAAAAAAGATGAAAAGCGAGAATTCCAAAAATTATGTTCCCAAAAAGAATATAAGGAAATGCTCGAACCAGAGGACATATTGAGGTATTTTTTTTATTTTAAATAAATTATTAAATTCTTTATTTAAAATAATAATAAAGATATAAAAATGGAAAATGCACCAAATTTAAACGCTTTTAAAACTATTGTTTCATTTGTTAATGAATTAAAAGATTCATTTGGTGGAAAACAAAAATCCCTCCAATTATATGCACGACTTTTAGAAAAAACAACGGTTATGCATGAAGAAGCAATTAAAAAGCATAATAATGTATTCAAAAGTTTTTGTATTGAAAATAAAGAAAGTCTAGTTAAAAAAGATCCTGAACTTTTAGTTAATAACTGTATGAAATATAGTGAAAAGGTTTATATTAATATGAAGGATATTTTTCAAAGAAGTGATGTAAATGAAAAACAAGTGATTTGGAAATATCTTTTAAAGATTTATGCATTAGTAGATCCAACATCGGAGGCGAAAAAAATTTTAAAAGAAACAATTAGCAAGGGTGAAAATGCAAACGAGGAAACATACCTAAACGGATTTATTGATAAAATCAATGATTCTGTTGAGAATGGGGGGGATCCGATGGCATGTATGACAATGATTCCCGAATTACTAGGAAGTATGAACAATGGAATTCAGTCTGGCGAACTTGATATGGGGAAATTACTTGGAACAGTTCAAGGAATGATGGGAACTTTAAGTAAGCTAGCGGCCGAGGCTAGTGATGGGGATGAAAGTGGTCCAGAAGGAATGCCGGATTTAGGCGCTATGATGGGGAAAATGAGTGGGATGCTAGGGGGGATGCCAGGGGGGATGCCAGGGGGGATGCCAGGGGGAATGCAAGGGGGAAATGCAAGCGAAAAGACGAGTAGACAAATGATTGA
>Ga0233412_10001502_pt1 | contig 12070 bp, 24 predicted proteins | sample Na_anoxic_4_MG_FD_180667 | JGI IMG/M metagenome (GOLD analysis project Ga0233412, IMG submission 180667) | Seawater microbial communities from Saanich Inlet, British Columbia, Canada - Na_anoxic_4_MG | ecosystem: Environmental > Aquatic > Marine > Inlet | place: Canada: British Columbia... | reverse complement strand
GCATTTCTGGAATTGCCCTGGACGCCTGGTGCTTTGGTTCAGGCTGAAGATAGGTGCCACCGGATAGGACAAAAGAACTCGGTGAACATCTATTACCTGTTGGCCGAGAACACTATTGAAGAACGTATTGCAAAACTCTTGGATGAGAAGAAGGAAGTCCTGTCAAGGGTACTTGATGGAGAGGAACCTGACGAGGGTAGTTTATTGATGGAATTAATAGAAAATTATGAATAATTATTGTTAACCAAACAATTAGAAATTATGAAAACAATTAAGGTAGAGATTAAAGGAATGACACCATTGTTATTACACAACCCAAGACTGGCCAACCCGCTAGACCCTGAAAGTAAAAAACACAAAGAAGTGTCAAAAAAGAGAGTAAAATCTGATGATGATCATGAATGGTTATTACATCATAACTGGGAAATGGGTTTTTATCTGGATAAAGATGAAGATGTAATCATTCCAAGTCATATGCTAGAAGCTTGTATCGTCAATGGTGCGAAAGACTTCAAAAAAGGAACACAATTTAAAAGTACTTTTATGGTTTTGTCTGATGCTAAACTAAAACATTCAGAAACTGGTAAGGTGTTTAGTATGCAACAAATGTATAAAAACAGAGATCAATTCATGGATGTTCGTCCTGTAAAACTCAAAGGGTCAACTACATTAATGTGTGCACGTCCAAAATTAGAATCCTGGTCCTTGGGATTTGAAGCCAGTTACATGGAAGAGGCTATCAATTTAGCAGAAGTACAACAAGCCATCGAAAACGGTGGTAAATATAAAGCAATCGGAGATTATCGACCAAAGTTTGGAAGGTTTGAAATTGTTGCTATTACTGAAAATAAAGAATCATCCTTCAAACGAACTGCATAAAATCCGGTGAGGTTCGGTGGAGTATGGTAAGGTGAGGTGTGGTGAGGTATGGTTATTTTAACTAAAAATAAAAGACATGAAAGAACTAATATTAGTGCAACAGAAATTCGAAAAAGGCGATTATATAAGCCCAGAAACTATCAAAGATGCCCTGGGGCATGAACCCACATGGCACGAACAACTTTCTATATGGGGAACCTTCGCCCGAATTTATGCAAACGAAGGGGTTACAGTAATTTCCCACAAAGAAGGAATTCGTTTCCTGACAGATTCGGAAGCACTTGAGTACAATACTAAAGGTGCTGATACTGCCTGTCGAAAACTAGAACGACATTTATATATGTTGAAAAATATTGACAGCAGTCAACTAAATTCAGAAGAAAAGAATGCCCATGAAAGAAGTGTGCAACTCAATACATTTCGTATCATTGGTATTGACAATGCACAAAAACGACTTGGAACAAAATAAGGTAAGGTGGAGCGTGGTGGAGTCCGGTCTGGTCCGGTAAGGTACGTTACGGTCCGGTCCGGTAAGGTACGGTATGGTTATTTTTACCTCAACAAAGACATTATATTCTAATTCAATAAGGTACGGTCAAGTAAGGTATGGTTCGGTGTGGTGTGGTGAGGTCCGGTACGGTTTACTTTTATATACAAATACCTATTTAAGCGCCTAATTTTCTTGTTGACTATTTAATTGTTTAATCAAAACATAAGCCAAAATGAAAACTTTAATTCACAAAGAAACCAACACAGAACACCTGCAAATCATTCGTCAAGTTGCATGGCAACTACATCTACGTTACAACCTGGACGTTGAGGATCTCTACAGCGAAGGCACTCTGCAGTACTTGTTAAAAAAGGATAAGTACGTAAAAAAAGAGAATGCCAAATTCAGCACGTACCTCTGGATGGTCATCAAAAACAGTCTGATCAACTACATCAAGGAACAAATAAAAATGCAGTGTGTCGTTCCCGTTGATGATATTGTGGATTTGAGTGAATATCCACCTACCCCCGTGTACAAAAAGCATCCCCTGAAAGAAACATTTATTTGCGGTTGCTTTTAGTACAACAAAAATAATTTTTGTTTAATATAATATACCTATTTAAGTATCTCATTTTCTTGTTCAACTTTTTAACACAAACACAAATGCAAACAATTCACAAGTACCCGCTACAATCCGTTGGTGATGCCAGAATCCAAACCCATAAAGGAGCGCAAATCATTTCTGCGCAAGCACAACGAGGTCTTCCCTGTATATGGGCCCTGGTAGATACCGATCAACCAAAAGTGAACCGGATTATTCAAGTACACATAACTGGAGGAGACTTTTGCCAAATAACCGTAGGAGTCCCTATTGGAACCGTCTTACTGGAAGCGGGTAATTTTGTTATCCATGTATTTGACGGCGGGGAGGAATGAAACCTCCATACTTTAACGAAGAGCAGAGACTCTGGATGTCCACGGATACCCTTTACGGAGCCAAGCTTCGTCTTATATTGGCCATGAGGCACCTCCGAAGAGAAATAGACAGGCAAATTCAAAACGATGTAGATGCGAGTTATAGAGCTTTATCAAGATTATCGAATAGACTTCGCAGGAGAGGATAGCAAACACTATCGCGAGGGTTGGGTAAATATCCCTTGCCCTTTCTGTGTAGGCAATCCCGGAGATCATCTCGGATATAATACAGACGAAAATTACTATCATTGTTGGCGTTGTGGTGGAAAACATCCGGAACAAGTAATTTCTAAAATTCTCTCTGTCTCGTTTGATAAAGCCAAAGAAATCGTAAAAGATTACGGAGGAACCAGCAAACGCAAAAAAGAAGCACCCCGGGTAAAGGTCAACCTGAAACCATTCATATTTCCAGGGGGAAACACGGAACTAACCAAAGTACACATCAAGTATTTATTAAGTCGAAAGTTTGATCCAGATACCCTGGTAAAAGAGTGGGGATTGCTCGGTATGGGACCAATGGCCATCCTGGACGGCATTAACTATTCCAGGAGGATACTGGCACCCATTAAATGGAACGACGCAATTATAAGCTTCCAAACCAGGGACATCACCGGCAGACATTCCAAAAAATATTTAGCCTGTCCACAAGCCAGAGAAAATATTGAACACCAAACCATCCTCTATGGAAACCAACGTAAATGGGGGACCCGGGGAATATGTGTTGAGGGTATTACAGACGTGTGGCGGCTGGGACCTAAAAGCTTTGGTACTTTCGGAATAGACTACACTCCGGCACAAGTCAGAGAAATGAAAAAGCATTTTGAAGAGGTAGTCGTTTTATTTGACCCAGAGCCCCAAGCACAAAAGCAAGCGTTGAAGCTAGTAAAGGAATTAGAGTTCAGAGGAGTAAAAGCACGAAGGGAAATTCTGAACGTGGATCCGGGGGACCTTTCCCAAGAAAAGGCAGATGATTTAGTTGAATACTTATTAAAATAAAATAATTAATCATGAGCAGCAAAACACAACTAAACGAATACATCAAGATATTAAGAAAGACTATCCAAGAATTAACCCAAGCAAATGAAAAATTAACAAATGACTTGGACTGGGCGAATGCTCAGATTGGGATGGCAACGAATAAATTAAAACAATATCGGAAGCGATCCTGGTGGGATAAATTGATTAACAAATATTAAAAAAACAACTACTATGAAAACATTCTTGAACAGTCCAATTAAAGAAAGCACCCGTGGCATTTTATACCTTTGTGAATACAACTATAGAGAACAAACTATTCGTGTGGTCCGTGAGATCCAATTCGATAACCCAGGGGATGCCCTGAATGCCTACGCAAATATTCATAACCCTGAAAGCCAAATGGCAATGGGGAAAACTGAGCTGCAGTTCCTTGACGACTTGACCACACTGCATGCAAATCTAAATAATCCAAAATGGGTGCAGAGCCTCCGAGATTACCTATAAAATAAACTTGACTTTGATTAAAAAATAATATACATTTACCGTGTTAATAACAAAATCGTACATAATGACTTTAATAAAATTTCCAGGAGAGGGTGTCTGTTCCAGTAATGTGCAGAGTGGTTTCCTTGTACGTACCACATTAACCACCCTACTCCTGGTTCTTTTTATATGAGTGGATGGATCAAATTGCATCGGGATATTGAGAAGCATTGGATTTGGAAAAATCCCCAATATTTACAAGGTTGGATTTATTGTATAATTCGTGCTAATTATGAAGAAAATAAAGTACTAATTGGGGCAAAAATAGAGGTTGCTAAGCCTGGTTCTTTCTTCACTTCAATAGGTAAATTTTCAATTGCAACAGGCCTCACAATTCAACAAACTAGGACCTTTTGGGACCTCTTGGAGACCAACACAATGATCAACAAAAAAGCAACAAGCAAAAGAACAAAGATAACTATCTGTAACTATGATAAATACCAAGTCAAGCAACAAACCAATAACAAACCAATAACAAACCAACAACAAACGAATAACAACGGAGAAGAAAGGAAAGAAGTTAAAGAAGTTAAAGAAAAAGATTTTTTGGTCGTTGGGAAAGAAAAAATTTTAAGACAAATCACAGAAAATATGTTTGATGATTTTTGGAAACTATACCCAAAGAAAAAAAATAAAGGCCAAGCACTTTCTGCGTGGTCTACTGTTTGTAATCGAAAAGGTGATAAGAGGCCAAAATGGAAAGAGATAAAATTAGCAATTATTCTCCAAAAGAAATCGGAGCAATGGAACAACCCAAGATTCATTCCAAATCCATCCACTTGGTTGAACCAACGCAGATGGATGGATGATCCAAATGATATGGATAAACCCAGGTACGAGAAACCAGTTCAAAATACTGTTGGAAGTCGTTCCGGATCTACCCATCGAGAAAAATACGGCGCACCAGATATAATCGATTGATATGAGAAATGAAAAAACTTGGGAAGACACTGCACTTCCAAAAATGATATTGAAATTTTCACCACGCCTTCAAAATGATTTTAAAAAGATCAAACTGAAAAAACCTCTCCCTGCCCCTGGAAGCTATTTTGTGTTCGGACCAGTTCATACAGGCAAAACTGTTTTGGCGATGTATATGACTCTCGAAATGATGCGGCAACGGTACCTGAATGCGTCCAGTGATAAGATTCTATTTTTGAAAACGGCTGAGATACTACACAACATCAAAACTGCTTACGATAATCCAGAGATCGATGGCGATGCTTATTTTGCCGAGTTGAGTGTGGCTGAGTTTCTCGTGTTGGATGATTTTGGATCAGAACGTCCCACTGATTGGGCCCTGGGTATTTTGTATTTGTTAATTGACCGCAGGTATGAGTTCTTGCTTCCTACCATTTTCACTTCCAACCATAGCCTGGATGAAATTGCGGATAAGTTTGGGGATGATCGTATCACAAGCAGGATTCGTCGAATGTGTAAAACCATACGAAAAACCAAATCATTTGAAGAAGACTAACCCATACGACAATCCAATGTACAAGATGCCTTGGGGAAGATATGCCCGGCAGCGTATCAAGCGTATCCCTGCACAATGGTTTCTGGATTTGGAGGTGAGCGGGGAAGCCCTCCCGAATATGCAGGACTGGATTAACCGCAACCGGATTGAACTCAAGGCACGTGCCCGAGAGGAGAACGCCAGCGGGTATACTGAAAGATATTTTGAATTAAATTCTTACAAGATATGACACTCACGGATGAAAGCCCAATGCCTTTTGGAAAATTTAAAGGCACGGCAATGGCTAACGTAGATGCTAAATATCTACTTTGGATATACGATCAACCCGGGAAGCCACGCGGAGAAGAAGCGGAAGCCATTCGTAATTACACGATTGAGAATTTGGATATACTGTGGAAGGAGGTAAACGGATGAAACTATACAGAGGAGTTAAGGCGAGTGCTAATTGTAAAACCTTTTATACGCCAAGAGGTGAGCCTATACATCTTGAGCCTATCGAGATAACAGAGGGGGAGATAGATGAGGTAATAACAGAATATACTCACGCCCCAGGAGCGTATGGCTCTGAATTTGTATTCGGAACAGAAGAAGCCGCTAAAGCCATCCTATCTAAACTATCAGGAGAATGATTGAGCGACAAATTATAATTGGTTTTATCGTCAGTAAAGAGTTCCTGCAGCAGATTAGACCTATTTGGGTAAATCAATTTCTTGTTAGCGTTTCCGCACAACGCCTTGCAATGTGGTGCATTGAGTACTACGACGAGTACAAAGACGCACCAGGCAAAACCATCGCTGATATCTATCAGGATAAACTTCGCATCGGTGAGCTCCCCAAGAAACTGGCCCCAGATATTGAAGATAGTCTTGAGGATTTGAGTGATGAATACGATGATTCTTTCAATCTGAAGTATGTTTTGGCGAAAACCAGCGCTTACCTGAAAGAAAGACACCTGGAAATACACCAGGAAAAAGTAAAAGAGTTGCTTGAGTCTGGAGAAACGGGGGAAGCTGAGACACTAGCAGCCTCGTACAAGGGTCTAAGCTTCGAAATTTCGGACGATCTAGACTTAGGTGACCCTTCCATCCACTCGAAGATAAAAAACGCATTTAAGGGCGCTTATGAGTCTCTAATCAAGTTTCCTGGTGCTTTGGGCAGATTATGGAATCATCAATTTGTTCGTGGTGCGTTTGTAGCCTTGATGGCAGCGGAAAAGAGGGGAAAAACTTTCTGGCTAATGGAAATTGCAATTCGTGCTTCTCAGCAGCGGGTTAAAGTCGCATTTTTTCAGGCCGGTGATATGACAGAGAATCAACAATTACGGAGGGTCTGCTCATACCTCACCAAAAAACCTACTAATGAGCGTTATACAGGGAAGTCGTACGGTGCCGTTGTAGATTGTTTACGAAATCAGTTAGATATTTGTGATAAACCAGAGCGCCAGTGTGGGTTTGGTCCGTTTGGATTTGAAGCGGAATTGAACGAGGAAAATATTAGGGGGGCAACTACCAAAGAACGTCTGGTCGATGCTTTGTTGGACTATCCAGACTACAAACCCTGTCGAAATTGTGAAGAGTTTCAGATCGCACCACTGGGGGTGCCATGGATCCAAGAGATTAACGTCCCGTCGATTGTGACGGTAGACGAGGCACAGAAAAAAGTACAACAATTCTTTATCGATAAGAAACGAAAATTGAGGATTTCTTCTCATTTAAACGACAGCCTTTCTATCATAATTATAAGGCAGATTTTAGATCGTTGGGAAAATGAAGATGGGTTTCTTCCTGATGTTATTGTTATTGATTATGCCGACTTATTAGTACCTTCTAAAGTAACTGATTTCAGGCACCAACAAAATCAAATTTGGAAAGAGTTACGTGCTCTTTCACAAGAAAGAAATTGCTTGTTAATAACTGCTACTCAAACAGATGCGGATTCATATGAAAAGGAAACATTAAGTCGAAAAAATTTCTCTGAAGATAAGAGAAAGTACTCCCATGTAACGGCAATGTACGGTCTGAATCAAGATCCTAAAGAGCGGGAAAAGAAAATTGGTGTTATGCGAATTAATGAGATTGCTATACGTGAAGGGGAATTTGATATCACCTCTTGTGTAACTGTTTTACAGAATTTAAATTTAGGTAGGCCTTTTATTGGAAGTTATATTTAAAATATTTTTTGTTTAACTAATTAGTACCAATAACAAAAAGGATATGAAAAAATTAAATGGGTATTGGGTTGATCAGAATAATAACAAGTGGAATATTGGTATATTTTCAGAAGAAACAGCAGAAAAAAATAGTAAATCGTTAATTAATTGCTCCGGATGCTCCGGATGCTCCGATTGCTCCGGTTGCTCCGATTGCTCCTATTGCTCCGATTGCTCCGGATGCTCCAGATGCTCCAGTTGCTCCGGTTGCTCCGATTGCTCCTATTGCTCCGGTTGCTCCGGATGCTCCGGTTGCTCCTATTGCTCCTATTGCTCCGATTATAAATCAAATCCATCTAGGATATGTAAAGAGCTAACGGGAACGTGCAAATCGTTAGCTATGGTTTATTGGATTGGAGATAATATTCAAATAGTATTCGGATGCTGGAAAGGAAAGTCAATCGAAAAGTTCAGACAAAAATCTAAAGAGCAGGTTAGCACAGATCAGCTACCTGAATTTATGAAGTTCATTGATACTGCTGAATACTGTATTAAAAACATATAGGATATGAAAAACAAGGTGATTGAGATATTGAAAAAATTTGGCGGTTTAGTTATAGGGGCTGAACAAGGTGAACATGGGTATCCAAGCGCAGAAATATTTGCCACCCTCATCGACTCGCTGTACTCCGGGGATGAGAGTGAGGAATCTCTTCAGCAAGATTTCAAAGATTGGTTAGGATGGAATGATAAAGAGGCTCCGAATGAAGATGACCCTGATTATTACACATACTCATGGGGGAGGAAGGTTTGGATAAATTCACAAAAATATTATAAGAAATGAGCTATTCAACTTGTATCAATTGCCGGTCAATGGTTAGGATGTATGAAAAATATTGTTCCAAATGTGTAGATAAATACAATCTTAAACAAGATCCTGATTGGCATAAAGGGATTTATAAAACCGAATACGATGTATTTGCAGAAATGCGCAAAGACTCCACCCCCGACAGTTCTGCACACGCCATAAGTGATGGGGAGATAAGGGGGCAATTCGATGCGGAAATGGGAAGCGCGCATACCACGATAAAGTATTACAGATGGCAAGGTGTTCAGTGGCTTTTATCCAAAGGCTCAGAAACGGCTAAAAATGAGTAGATCGAGGCCAAAATATAATTTGAAAGACTATCTGCTAATTCCAGTTGGATTAGTACTAATGCTGGTTTATTGGATTAAAAACTTAAATAAGAAACCATGAAAAAAATAATCACAAACAAAATCAACCCTCCAATCCCAACGCGGATATATGACTGGGAAGCTTATAGTGAAGGACTCGATGAAGGTGACCCGATTGGTCGCGGTGAAACAATGGATGAGGCCATTGAGGATTTAAAGATTCAGGAAGATGAGCTTAACCCCACCAACTAAACAATAAGAGAATGATCCAATTCATAGAAGCCATACGAAACTCAGATAGGTATATAGAAACTATCTACATGGAAGGGGGCTGTTATCAGTTTCACCTTCTTTTAAAGCATCTATTCCCTGGATCTGAGCCGTACATAAACAGAAATGGTGACCATATAGCCACACTATACAATGGCAAGCTGTATGATATTCGAGGCGAGGTTACAGGATCATATCAGATTATGACTGAAGCAGAAAAACAACTTGCAAGTAATTGGAGCTTCGCCAAGAACATGGTGTTACATATCGCTGAATGTCCTGCCTGTGGAGAGCCGATACTTGTTTAAAACAATAAGAGATGAAAGCAAAGGAATACAAAGGCCAAGTATTTTATATTGATTCTAATATAGGCCCAATAGAATACGGCCACTACGACGGCAAACGCTGGCCAGTAGGAACCCGCCTTACTTCTGATGAAAGCGGAGAGATTATTGAAGCCTCATCTGATACGCCTGAAGATGAGATTGTAAAAATTGTTGAACCTGATAAATAGGAATGATGGTAAGAGATATGACGCAAGAGGAGCTAGAGGAATATAAAGACCTCCGAGATCAAAGAGATGATAACCCACAAGATATGCAGGATGGAGATTGGGAACGATTATCTGATTTGCATGAAAAAAGATTTGAAGAAGAATGAAATATAAATTAATACTAAAACGAAATGAAAAAATCAGACTTAATCAACGCAGCAAAAGACCTCAATGTGATTTTGGGACTAGACCCTCCCATTGATATTGAAAACAGTACATCAAAGGAAATTCGGATACTTGTAAAAGAAGCGTCACTGTGGCTTTTGGTTGCGGACAGCCCGAATGAGGTTACAATTGGTGTTCTCAAAGAATTGCCATGGGAAGAAACGGATTTTACTAATCTGGAGAAAGATCAGAATCCTTTACCTTTGTTTAGGATGCATGAAATTTGGATGGGTGGAGACGGGCTCCCGGATGAGGACACTTCTGAAGAAGTGGAACCAGAACCCGTTCCAGAACCTTTGCCTACGGATATTGTGGATATTGAAGAGGTCCCGGAAGAACTTCCTGAGGAAGCGGTAAAGAAAGCTACAATCAAGGAAAAGAAAGTCCCCGCCAAAGCCAAAGTTCCTGGTGAAAGGGGAACCTATCGAAGTTCGGCGTACAGTACTGCCATAAGCATCATGGGGACAGAACCAACATTGACCCTGCAGGATTTACATGCAAAAGTATCAGAGGCTGGTTTTGCCGACATCTCCCATGGGAATTCCGTGAAAACGGCACACAGTATTTTCCGGAAAGTGTATAAGGAACTGAGCACGAATGGTTTCATTAAGTAATGGAAAAGGTATTTTCTAAAAAAGCCCCTCGTAAAAAAGCCAAAAATGATTTGGTGTACGATTGTGATGGCTGTACATTATTTGAGAACGGCCTAAATCCACAATTGGAATACACTGGGAAGGGTGAAAAAGGGATTCTCATTATTGGTGGGGCTGCTGATGCGTTGGATGATCGCAGGGGCTTGCCGTTACAAGGCAAAGCAGGGCGTTTCCTACAACGGGCCCTGGGAAATCTTGATGTTGATCTTGCGGAAGACTGTTGGGTTTTAAATGCAGTGAACTGCCTCGCACCAGAGGGAAAAGAAGCTTCCCCGTATCAAATCCAGTGTTGTTATAACACGGTTATTCTTCCGACTATCACCGAGCTAGAACCAAAAGTAATTATTCTTCTGGGCCCCGTTGCGTTAAAAAGTGTGATTGGGGAGCGTTGGCGTAAGAATTTAGGAGGCATTGCAAAGTGGAGGGGGTTTGTTATTCCGGATCGAGGTTTGGGGTGTTGGGTGGTCCCAACGCTTCATCCTAGTTTCGTGCAGTGGAATGATAGGGAGGTACAGACCGTGTGGGAGCAGGATCTTCAAAAAGCTATTACTGCAGCAACCACCAAGTTTCCAAAACCAACGTCCCCGTCCATCAGATTCATTGAAGACCTTTCTGTTTTAGAAGATTTCAAAGATGCCGAGTTTATTGCATTTGACTACGAGACCACGGGATTGAAACCACATGCAGCGGGACACAAAATCATTTGTGCTTCAGTAGCAATAAATGAGAGCACAGTGTTTTCTTTCCTGTTGCCGGAGACAAAGCGGAAGCGTCAGCCCTTCATTGATTTGATCAGTAGCAGTGCCGTGGGGAAGATGGCCCATAATATGAAATTTGAAGATGCCTGGTCTAGAGTAAGATTGCGGACGCAGGTGCAGAATTGGAAATGGGACTCTATGTTGGCAGCACATATTCTGGACAACAGGACCGGGGTCACGGGATTGAAATTTCAAACATACGTGAATTTTGGTGTGATCGATTACAGTTCTGAGATTGAACCTTATTTACGCAGTGCTAGTATGGACGGGAACGGTGTTAATAAGATCAGGGTACTGCTTGAAACAGAGAGTGGTACTGAAAAACTCTTACGGTACTGTGCTTTAGACAGCCACTACCAATATCTTCTTGCTATGAAACAGATGGAAATTATGAACTATAGAGGTTTACCTTTTTAATTATGTCTTTATATTTCTGGAATAATAAAGAACCAAGGCCTGATCCAAAACCAACCGGTGAAATGGTAGAGAGTTTGAAAATAACAATGAGTAGACTCAAATGTGAAGAAGTCGTAGCGAAATGGCATATGCTTTTGAATTACCAAGATTTGAACGAGTGGTTTGGTTCTAACCGGTGCTGCTTGCCTATTACACTATCACGAATGCTAGATAAACGAATAATCATTAATGAAACAACGCTTTAATCAATGCAATTATTTGATTTCTTTTCAGGTATTGGTGGGTTCTCACTCGCGGCAGAATGGATGGGGTGGGAAGTGCGGTCTCATTGTGAGATTGATCCATTTTGTCAACAGGTACTAAAAAAACATTGGCCTGATGTATTTTTACACGATAATATAAAAACATATACAAATGAAACGTACGAAATGGCCAGAGGCAATTCAACCGGCCCAACAATCTTCGCAGGAGGCTTTCCATGTCAGCCGTTCTCAACTGCGGGGAAAAGGAAAGGCACTGCCGACGACAGAGATCTCTGGCCAGACTATTTTAATACAATACAAAAGAACAAACCAACCTACGTTGTT
>Ga0233412_10001500_pt1 | contig 12078 bp, 13 predicted proteins | sample Na_anoxic_4_MG_FD_180667 | JGI IMG/M metagenome (GOLD analysis project Ga0233412, IMG submission 180667) | Seawater microbial communities from Saanich Inlet, British Columbia, Canada - Na_anoxic_4_MG | ecosystem: Environmental > Aquatic > Marine > Inlet | place: Canada: British Columbia... | reverse complement strand
TGAGTGGTGGGTGTATGATACACGGTAGTGCCGTACAAGATAACGTACAAGATGTAACCAACGGAGATGTGTTTGATGCTTTGGGTATCAACACTGATTTAAGTAATGCTAATACGTTTAAGGAGAATAAAGATGATTGAATATGATGAAATGAGGGAACACGTACTACGATTAGATGACACAGTTACTAGGTTGGTACTTGAGGTGGCTAAGCTACAAGAGTATGATGAGTTTGTTAACTTAACTACACCTAAGCCTGACAGTGATGAAGGTGATGCGTTTGTAAGACAAGAGCTACTGAGTATGTACGACTGCTGTGAGGGTAGAGATGCACCAGCACTGGAGTATGTGATACGTCTGGTGTCTACACCTGCTCAGTGGGAAGAGTTCTACAGGGTTAATGATTTGAAGCACGTATTTGCAATAGGAGAATGAAGATGAGAGTTGAAGAAGTAGAAGGTAAGACCTGTGACCTTAAGTTAGAGGACATCACAGAAGAAGAGTATGGTGCTATGTTCTTAGAAGGTATTCGAGAGTTAGTTTCGGAAGCCCGTAAAGGTATGGTTAGTGACTATATAGTCCTTCCTTACGAGGACGTACCTGATGAAATTAAGGACAAGGCTAAGGGTAATACCTGGGAAGTCAGTGATGAAGATGCTGATGCACTATTACAGATAGGTGCAGTCAGTATGATTAAGAAGGGACTAAAGGTAGCAGAGGAAGAGGACTACTATGCTAAGCTTCAGAGATTAGCTGACACTGGTGAGTGGGAGAGTGATGAGGACAAGGAAGGGATGTAATGTTAACAGAAGATAAAGTAATTGAGTTACTTAATAGTGATTTTAATTTTATAAAACAAAAGGAAAAATTCTCTAGGTTTGATGCACTAGATGAAGATGAGGGGGTGATGTTGGAAGTTAAGTGTAGGAAAACACACTATGATGACACACTACTGGAACAGAAGAAGTTTGAGTGGAATAAGGAGTTTGCTAAGGAGAACGATTATGTATTCCTTTATGCTGTAAGTATGCCCAATAAGGAAGGTGGAGATACTTTGTATATGTTTGACCCAGTGGCCTTAGAAGATGAGGGGTATGACTTTAAGTGGCATACTAAGAGACTACCTAGCCACACTGACTTCGGTGGCTGGGAGTGGGTAGATAAGGAGGTGGGTTACTTACATATTAAAGATGCCCATATTACTTACCCCCATCCCCCGAAAGAAGACCATAACCAGTCGCAGGAATAACACCCACTTTAGCCAGATAAGCTAACCACTCTTTCATCGTTAGGTTATCTGGTTTCATATTAGCTATCTGGTCAGCAGTATATCTTTGGTTCTGAGTGAGGGCCTGTTGTCCAGTGTTCCTATTACCTTCTACACCTAAACCTTCAGCAATCTTTTTGCTTCGAAGGTTTTTTTGTTTGTCTACAGCCTTCTGTTCAGGAGACTTCTTCTGTTTCTTAACACTTCCTTTTAAAGGATTACGAATGTAAGGAGTAGTGACAGAGATACCGTTGTTACCTGCTGGCATCTTAATACCAAACATATCATTAACATCATCAATAAAGCTAATCATAGTGCCGTCCTTGGCCACACTGTGCTGTGCGTTAACACCACCAAGCTCATAAGCAGAACTCTTAAAGCTATCCTGGAAGTATAACACACCGTCCTTCTCTTCAAAAGAAATACCAGCTTTCTTTAACTGCTTACCTAGCTCTTCATTAGAACCAAAGGCCTTATCATTCTTCTTAATAATCTTAGTTACTTTCTTAGAGTTGGGTGCTTTGTAGTTGATGTTATGAATTAAATCACCAGCACCTTTAGATACATTAGACTTCTTGATGAACATATCTACTGCTTCATCATCACCTATATTCTGTGCCTTCTTAATTCTATCAAAGAAGGTAGCCATCTGTTCATTACCTAACACACCCTCATTCATCCAGGGCTTGTCAAGGTCCTTAATTTGTACGAAATCATCTAAGGTAAACTTACCCTTGCCAAAATAGTTTTCTGCCTCAAATGAGTCGTTAAGAGCCTTAGAGGCTATCTTCTGTTGATTAGTCTGTAGGTAGTTATAACCTATCTGGCCTTCAATAGCTTTTGCTGCACCAATAGAGTCCTTTAACACCTTCTTATCTTTATCAGTAAGGGAAGTATTAGCGTTCTTCTCGGCTTCTTTTAAGTTAGCCTCTAAAACTTTCCTTACTTCTTTATCTTCCTCACCTTTTAACTTCTTCTTAAGTTTAGTAACCTTACTTTTACCTAACCTAATCTTCATCTCTTTATCTACAGTCTTTGTTACTAGGTCTGAGTCAAGAAACTTTAGCTTCTTTTTTGTTACCTTCTGTAAAGTACGTGATATCTTATCAGTAGCATACAACTTAGAGGCCCAAGGATTAAGTTCCTGTTCAACAGTGTTGGCCACAGTCTTACCAAAACCTTTAAGTGCTGCTATTGGTTGAGCCCCAGACACACCTGAATAGAAACCAGTAAGGTCATTAATGGCATTAGAGGCCAGTCTTTGTGCTATTGGTTTAGTAGCTTTACTAGATAACTCCCTAGCCACAGTCTTAATTAAAGGGGCGAGTAAACCCATACTAGAACCGTACGTTTAAGTCAAGAGGTGCTTGTGTTTGAGGAGTAAAGTCCTGTGGTTGTTCACCTGTAGGCTCTTGTATACCCTGCATATAAAGGTCCATATAGAATCCTTGAGTAGCTGGGTCCATACCCTCCATAGTTAATCTGTCTTCCTCAGGAAGGGCCTGAATAAACTCTTGTTTAAACTGCTCATCTCCCTGTTCCTTCTGTGTATTTTGCCACTCAAACATATTACCTAAGTTCTTTATAAACTCAGCACTCTTAGCTGTTTGTCCTAAACCTTCAAACATACTGCCTTGTGTCGGCTGATATGTTGGGGGTTGTACTCCTTCAAAAGAAGGTGTAATATTAAATAGTCCTGCCATTACTTATCTCTCCACTGTTGTGTTAATTGATTCTTGCCTGGTACATTAGGTACTAGTCTTAATAAAATTTTATCTATATCACCTTTAGTTAACTCTTGATAACTACCTACTACATCTGATACAGTAGGACCAGCTAAACCACCAAAGCCTCTCATACCAGTATCACCCACTTGCTGTAGTGTATCCCAGAATAAGCCAGCACCACCTGCATTACCAACACCTCTAACGAAGAACTCAATAGCACTCTTATTTTTCTCTTTATCTTTACCTTTTACAAGTGATCTAGCAGTATCTGCTGCATTACCAGCTACACCAGCAGCGGCTAAGTACATCGCTAGTGGTTTAGGATTACCGTGTATTAGTGCCTCATCAATAACATTCCTTTGTAGGAATCTAGCTTGATAAAACATAAAGGATTTAAACTTAGTGAATAATTTAAAGTAAGGTGTCTGCCAGTGTTGTGGTAGGTTGTAAGATTCACCGGAGAAGTTAACGTGTTTGTTAAACATATGACCAGAGATAACATAATCATTAGCAGTTAACTCACTCTTATATGGGTCACTAATACCTAAATCTTTTAACTCTCTTTCAATTGTCCTTGTCTTTATAGTGTCTGCCTTACCATTAGCTAACCTTTTAAGGAGTTGCTTATGTACAGTCTGTACGTGTCCTTTGGCCATCGTAGCTGCGGCTTGACGGTTTATTGCCTCAACACCTGTAAAGCCAACGGCTCTTAAGAACTTAGTGGGTTCATTAAGATACTTAAACGGCCCTTTAAACTCTCTCTCAAAGATACGAGAGTGAGCAGCATTCTCTGTGGTAATTTTAGCTAAGTCCATCTCACCTAATACACCAGTGTTATAGGCAATCTCTTGAGAACCTTTTGTCCTAACAATAGTTTTAACTATTCCAGATACGGCCTTGAATGGAGCAGTAAGAATATTACCACTCTTAGCCATTAGTGTAGCACCATTAACAAAAGACTGTGTAGCATTAGGGATAGCGGCAGTACCTAGTTTAGTAACTGTTTGTGCAGCGTTAATCTTATTAACAGCCCTCATAAAGTTAGGTAAGTCCTGCTTAGCTTTAATAGTTTGAGACCTACTAGCATCACCCATAACAGTAAAGTAGGATTCACGTAGATGTCCTGCCTCCCTCTTCTTACCTTGAGCCTCTAAAGCTTTTAATTTATTAATGATTACCTGGTCTTTAGCACCAAACCTTCTGGCAAACTCATTACGTTTATAACCATCGTAAGCAAAGGTAACTAATCTATCTGAAGTCTTAGCCATAAAAGGGTCAAGACGGTGCTCCCACTTCTCAGGGATATTAATCTTTCTCTCGTGCTCTAAGTGTGATGAACGGTGAACATCCATCTCCTTATCTATTTTCTTTCTGAATATGGTTTGTACATTACTAGGAGTAAACGAATCAGCTTTAATATTTCTTGATTCTTTTTTACTTAGACCAGTTAAGTTACCAATAATGTCTTTAACTTTCTCTGGATTTTCCTTCCACATAGCTGTGAGCTCTTTACTAAAAGCAGTAGCACCCTCATCAGTCAATAAGTTTTGTACATTCCAAACACGAGGGATGTAGGTCAAATCTTGTTTAAATTTAAGGTACTCTTTTTTAGGTATGACACCTGTTCTAAAGGCTTTGTAAGTAACATCATTCCTTAAACCATCCCAAGCCTTTAAATATTCTTTCTGACTACTATTAGTAGGATTTCTTTTTCTAAGTAAAGTATTTAAGTCACCTAACTCATCACCAAACTTACTCTCTAAGTCTCTTAGTTTATTACCTATCTTAGCTGTATTAATCTCAGTGGCCACTTGTGCCTCTTTAATACTTTTAGCTACCTGTCTCTCACCTACTCGTGTGAGAACAGCATCAACAGACCTGACTGTTCTAGTGAATGTTTGACCAAAAGCCTTATCAAAGAAATCAAAAGCACCCTGTCGTATGTTAGAAAAAGGAATAGGTACGTTTAATGAATCAACATTAACATATTCAGAGTCTAATAAACGCTGACCTCTATCAGCAATATTTCTAATAAACAAAGGTAATTCAGTATCCTTACCGAAGTGAGCTTTCTCTGTGAGTCTCTCCTCCATACGTGGTTTATGTACCACACCTGTTTCTTTAGAAAGCCATCCTTGGTGTTCAGGACTATACTTGAATTTATTCTTATCTAGAAAGTTTAATTCTTCTAATGCTTCTTTCTTAGACCACCCTATATCTTTTAACCAACGATATAAACTAGCTTCATCTGTTACTGTGGCTCTCATCTCAGACAGTGCTTGTTTATTATTAATATTCTTTCTACGCATATAGCGATTCATAACGTTGTTTAATACAACACTACCACCACCTAGTAAAGCACCTAATGGAGTACCTAAAGCAAGACCAGTTGCACCGTGTTTCCCTACTTTACCCCAATCTATCTCATCGGCCACCTCTGCGTTTAGAGCCACTGTTTGTTTACCTAAGTTATGTAGGCCAGTATAGGTTCCCATAAAGGTTCCCCACTTAAGGCCAGTAACTGTGGCTTTAGATTTAATTGCACTCTTCATTAGGTACTTAACAGCTTCCTTCATAGCCATCTTCTGTACTGCTTGTTTACCTGTAGCTCCTGCTGGACCACCTGCTAAAGAGATAAGATTTAAAGGGTCAGCTGCTGCTGCTACTGCTGTATCACCTACCTGTTGATATGTTTCTCTACTCCCTTCACCTGTCCCTTTTACTTTAGACCACACGGCCATCTGTAAAGCAGTATCTTTTTTCTCTTGTTCAGTATCAAAGAAGAAACTATTCAGAACAGTCTTAGCAAGTGAGAATATGTTTACCTCTTTCCAAGTCATATCATTAGCATACTCTCTTAGGATGACATTATCAGCAGAATGATAATCATTCTGAGTACGTCTAGCCGATAAGATTAAAGGTTCAAAGTCCTTTAGAGTATCATACCTAAATTCTTCTGAATCATTAACACCCATCTGGAAGTTATCATCATCACAGCCAGTAGCAGTACAGTCCCAATATTTATTAAAAGTTTCTTTCCTTTCCTTACCTTCCTGATAATAATTATCCCACTGATTTACTGTATCCCAATCCTGCTCTCCATAAGCCTTAGCTCTAGCAGTAGTGTACTCATTATAATCCGTGTCTTTCTTATTAATATAATACTGCTCATCTTTATCGGGAGCTTCTCTTATCTCCTTGGCTGCTTGTTCCTCACTCTCAACAAACTGACTGAGTGGGTTATTCATAGGATTAAACTTAGGACGTACATCCTCTGCATTAACAACTAACTGCTCAGCCACTGGGCCTTCCTCAGTAGTTATTAAAGGAGTATTGTTAAAGTCAGTTAGGGCCATATTTATTTAGTGATTGGTTTAGAAGAAGGTGTTTTATTTAAAATATTACCACCAGTGGCAGCAGGTGTTTGTATACTACTACCTGCATACTTCTGAACATTCTCATTAAACTTCTTAATATCAAATACTAGGTCATCACTAAAATTAAAAGTATCAGCAGAAGGAGCAAGGGAGATACTCTCTGTCATAATAGTATTAATTTGACCAGGCTCAAGTTTCATCTGTTGTAAGATACCAAAGGCTTTAGTAACTCCTTCTGCCTGTCCATCAGCCCAACCCTTATTATCTTTCAGTTTATCCACTGAAGTCATCCACTCAGCTACATCAGGTATAACTTCTTTAAAGGCCTCGGAAGTAGGAACAGTACCTTTAGGTTTTTTAAGACCATCTGTAATTGCCTTAGCTGCCTTACGTTGTTCTTCTAACTCAGCTCTCTCAAAGGTTCTACGTTTAACTCTTTCTTCAAACAAAGTATCAGCCTCTGTGCTGAAGCCTTTCTTACGTAAATATTGCTCACCTAAGGCCAGTTGGTTAGTATATGATACATCATCCCAAGAACCAGTCTCAGTGTTGGAGTTATATAATTCAATTAACTCATCGCCTGCTGCGTCTAATTGAGCTGACCTCTTCTGTGCATCTGACTCACCACTAAACATACGCCCTAAACCTACACCTACTGACTCCCAGCCAGTAGTGCCTTTAAAGGCTGCTTGATTTTCTTCAGCCGCTATTTGAGCCGGTGTCTTAAATAATCCTGTGAATGCCATCTTTTCTCCTTTTCTTATTTTGGTGTTGATGCACCTTGAGCCCAACCACCTAATATACTACCCGTAATACCACCTATCATTTTATCATTAGCACCATAAGCACTGGCAATATTCTGTCCTTGAGCAGAAGCAATCTGTCCCATACTTTGACCAATACCTGGACCAAGATTAGCAATATTCATAAGATTAGAGTATGCTTGTTGTTGTGGAGCAAGTAAACCCATCGCTGTGTTAATACCTGTAGTACGCATCTGTTGTGCTTGACCTAACGCATCAACCATCATACCACCTTTAGCTCTCTCCCTGGCCTCAAATAAAGCCTCCATCTGTGGTGAGCCTCTACCGAACACACCTAGACCACCACGGCCTTGTTGTTCCATACGTGACTCTAAAGATAACTGTGTGTCTCTAAAGCCAGGTTGAGTAGCAGCCACCATCTGTTCATAAATTCTAGTACCGGCCTTGAAAGGGTCAGCACCTAATCTATTAACTTCTGCTAACTGTTCTGGAATCATACCAGTAAACATACCTACCTGTGCTTGTTGTTCTGGTGATAAAGCTAAAACACCTTCTTTAGTTCCAGCATCAAAAGTAGTAGAACCAAAAGGGCCAGAGATGCCCCAAGGTGCGGCTTCTCTCATCGCTTTCTCAGCCCACTCCTCTGATTTACCTCTACCTTCTCCTGTCCCTAAAAGACTATTAACTAGTTTACCTAAGAAAGGTTTAACCATTAGGTTCATCATATATGAATCTAATCTCTTTACTAAATTATATGGTGTTATATACATTATCTATTCTCCTATTAAGCAGTCCTTTTCCACATATACACTGCGATATATGGATTCATAATACTGTGTGCTGTACCATTACCTGTACCTGTAGATGCCGACCCAGAGGTAGCACCACCACCTGTTGACATTGAGCCATAAGCAGAACTTCCATCATCAGGAGTACCACCACCGTAATTACCACCAGCAGTAGTAGAACCTGTAGGTTGGCTTGATGTAAAAGGACCGTTGGGTCCACGAAGTGAGTGGTAATGCTTAGGCATCTCTGCTTCTGTTAGTGTATGTGTCTTAGAACCACCAGTCTCTTCAACTGTATCAAAGTCTGTATCTCCAGAGTCTAAACCAATTAACATCTTACCTGCTGCAAAAGCCACCCAAGTTGTTCCACCTATCGCTGTAACTACCGCTGCTGAATCCGCATAAGCAGTAACAGTAGTAAAGATAGCACCTACTGGATATACAGCTGACAAATCAACTGCCGCTACCGCTGTTGTGACAAAAGCAGTCGTAGCAACCTGTGTTGTGTTTGTTCCCGATGCTGCTGTTACCGCACTAAATGTCTCTGTAGCAGAACCATTAAGGTCTGCCTTAGAGTTTACTGCTGTCTTAACCGCTAAGAACTCGGTGTTAAAGTCACCACCTGATATTACTTTGTCGGCATCTGAATCACTTAGTGCATCCTTACCTGACCAACTTACTTGTAAATTATAATTTGACATTATCTTATTTTCCCTTGTTTAGCCCATATAATCATATTCTGTAATGAGGCTTTAAACCCATTAACAGTACCTTTCATTTCCATTCTTAGCACCTTTGCTGATTTAGACAGTGATAACTTATATTCAGCAGGTTGGAATGATGGAGCATATTTAGCTGCACCATATAGAGATGTTGAACTACCCCATAGGTAACTAGACCCACTTGCTGTAGGTGATAATGTAAAGCTACTTGAATCAGCAGTAACACTATAGTCCCTGTACCAGTTCATAGTAACTGACATATTCTTACCACCTGATATAACAGCTAAGAATCTCTTTAATAATTTAGACACTGCTGGTTGACCAAAGTCTAACCATACAGTCTTGAAATCTGACTGGTAGGTGTTATTAGTTGTCTCCCAACACTTAGAGTTAGCTGTCTCCCACGTATGCCCAGCTGCTTCACATACTGTTTGATTAGCATAAGAAGCTGTTACATCATCCTTCTCTACATCATAATAACCATTATATAAACTAACTCTACCTGCATAATCCGAATGTCCTCCACCAATATACATCTTACCTTCTGTAGTAGAGAGTAAAGACTTAGGAGCCTTCTTAGTTTCAAAGTTCCAAGTAGTACATCTAGGTGTTTGGTCTGGGTTTATACCTTTAAAATCAAACACATAGGTTATGTTTCTATCAGGGAATGACAAAGCATAATAACCACCACATAAACAATACTGACCTTTAACTTGGTCCATATCAGCTTCAGTAATATGTGTAGTTATTTCATCTTTAATATTCTTAGATAAGTCCATAAGTGGCATCTTATCTTGTATCTTAGTTCTACTTAAAGAACGAATACCAGAGTTAGATAAGAATACAATATCATCACCAAGGGCCTGTACTGAATCCCTAGCTACACAACCTACACCTTCGATAACTTCATTTAGTTGGAAGGAAGTGGCCGATGGGTCCCAAGGGTCATTATAGATAGCAATATTCTTCTTACCAAATATAACTAACTTACCCATAAAACTAGCTAAGGCAACAACTTCATCACCACCCCATACAGTCTTCATATCTAAAGAACCAGCAGCACCAGAATTAAACTTATGACCAATTAAAGTATCAGAGAAATAAACAACATCATTAGCCTCTGCTACTCCTGCTACCCATAATCTGCCAAAGTTACCAGTACAACAAGTAGGATTAAAAGTAGTTACAGTACCTGGCTTACTAAAACCAGAGGCATCTGCTAAGTCCATCCAGTTAGTACCATCATAGTAGATAGGTGTATGACTAGACTGAACACCATAAAACTTATCATTAAAGTTACAAAACTCCCAGTTACCGTCAGTTAATGTCTGAGGTGTTCCTGTGAATGTTTGCTCATCTAAAGTGTTAGGTAAGTTACCTGTGTTTAATAAATAAATCTTATCATTAGCACCAGCAAATATCTTAGAGCTACCTGAAGTATTTATGTACTCACCTAAAGATTTAACGATATCACTATTACTACTAGCTGAACCAATAGTAGTAGATAATTGTTTGATACCTTGTCTAGAAGTAATTCTACCTCTATCATCTAACATAATATTGTTAGCGGATGTTAACCACTGATGCTCTAAGGACGAAGGTGATGATTGTCTATTGAGGCCATATACTCCAATAGAATCTAAAACAAGTGGTTGTATATCCTTAGCTGGCATTCCAAATAACCTCGTCTGTGTGTCTACCTACGTCCTGTGCGATAGCATCTGATAGTGCTGATTGATATTGCATCTGTGCCATATCTGTTAAAGTACCACCATCTTCACCTCTCTCGGCAATAGCCCTGGCCCATACCCCTAGTATAACAGGATATTCAGGAATTGTCAAGCTTGTTGTTGAGGAAGTTAAATCATCCTGTGGGTCAGTTAAGTGAAAGTCAATAGAGTAAGTAGTGTCTGGTTTAGGATATAATTGAGCCGTGAGTAGCCCACTACTGGTCCCTACAATAGAAAAGTAACTAGGGACAGCAGAGGTCTCATTAGGATATTGTGTACGTTTAATCCAATCAGAAGGTACGTGTTGTAACACACCACCTTGTCCTTGCTCCTGTACTTCCATAACTCTAGTGCTTTGTGTCGTACTAGGTAAGTTATATGTTCTAGTACCAGATACAGTAGATACAGTCTCTGTTCTACGTAAGCTAGTCCAGTCCCAAGCATCTTCTACTTCTCTCTTAGTCTCATTAACGAAGTCACCAATCATTACTTGATAATCAGTGGGGCCCGTGGAGTCAATTAGGTCACCTGACCAGTCACTACTGATTGTGTCCTCTCTTAGTCTACGTAAGACTGAATTAATAATCTCTCTATATGTCATCTTATCATTCCTTTATAAATCTCTTAATTGAGTATGCTAAATTACCTAACCCTTTCCATATCTCACTAGGGCTAGGGAGTAACCAACCTAAGATAGCTAGTAGCCATATCCAGGCAGGTACTTGTTCATCTATAGATACATCACCTGTAGCTGATATAGTCCCTATCTTAGCATCTTCTACTACAGTATCAGCAGTAGTCTCCTTCTTAACTAATGAGAACTCCTCTGCCTTAACACCTGTTACCTTCTCATTAGTTTTACCTATCTGTGTATCCACATCTAAACTAGGTGTATCATCTGTAAGCATACTACCTACAATACCAAAAGGTGAACAACCACTTAGGGTTATAGTTAGTAGTAGTGCAGTTAGTAGTTTCATAACATCACTATATTAATTGGTAAGCCCCAGGGGTCAGCTAGGTATGCTATTTCAATACCACCTACATATAACCAAAACATTATTTAGTGCCTAAAGTAATGAACATTATATAACTCCTTTAACCGCCTTGAAGGCAGCAAAGAAACCAAACTCCTGTAATACAAAATATGCTATCATACCAGTAGCAATATACTTAATCTGATTTAGAGTATTCTGAATACCTACTAAGGTTTTCTTTAGCCCAGATATCTTATCGAAGAGTTTGATAATCTGTTCCTCGTGTCTCTCTATTGCAGCTTCTAAGCGTTCAATCCTCTGCTCCATTAGTCAGCCACTAACGATACAAAGGCAGGGTCAACATCATCTTTAGGATTAACAGTCCAGTGCATCGTCATATTAATCTCACGATTAGACTTTTCAGTTTCTGGCCCATAAGTTTCAACACCCTCATCTGATGTGTGCTTAACCTTTCTAACCTCTGTGTAAGGTGTGTTCTCATAGAGCATCACATCTTCCAGTGTAGTTAAAGCATCAACCTCTGCTTCCTTAGTTACTTGTTCAGCATACAAAGTATCTGAGTATGTTTGAATATCAGCAGGTACAGCCTTACCACCCTTAGATGCTCTCTGCCAATACCAATCAATCTGTCCTTGCTTAGATGCAAGTTGAGAGTTAATCATACTGAACATAGATTCTTTAAGAGTATCTACATCTCTAGGTAAT
>Ga0233412_10001499_pt1 | contig 12079 bp, 5 predicted proteins | sample Na_anoxic_4_MG_FD_180667 | JGI IMG/M metagenome (GOLD analysis project Ga0233412, IMG submission 180667) | Seawater microbial communities from Saanich Inlet, British Columbia, Canada - Na_anoxic_4_MG | ecosystem: Environmental > Aquatic > Marine > Inlet | place: Canada: British Columbia... | reverse complement strand
TCTTCTTGAGAGTAACTCAATCTGGTGGAATCAAAAAATAGATTCTCGTCCTCTTCCTCTTCATAAGCTGGTTGTAAGTTAATTTGAAGTAAGCTATTAATAAGTAAACTATTATTATTTATTATATTTGAAACTCTATTAATATGAGAAGGTATGGCATTATAATCTAAAGATTTAAAAATATTTTTGTTATATTGGATATGTTTATCATCAAATTTAAAATTAACAACTCGTATTGATTTCTTAAAATTAATTTTTTGTGATTTAACGGAAATATATTTTCTTCCAAATTTTGGGTTAAATTTCCAAAATTGTTGCATTTGATAAATAAATTTGTTATAGTTATATGTTTTATTATAATGTACTAAAGAATATTTACTTTGATAATAAATATACAAATATGGTTTAAAAGTTTTAATTAATATGTCAACGGGAAAATCTTGATTAATTGGATCAAAGGATGATAAATATTTTTTTTTTGAATTTTGTGAAAAATAATATTCTTCTATCATAATAATTATTTCTTTTTTAATACTTTTAAAAGAAGATGTAAAAACAAAATTTTTGATTATTTTTTCTCTCAATAGATATTCATAATTAAATTTAAATGAAGTTATATGAAAATTTTCTAAAAAAAATTTATGAAATAATTCAGAATGAAAATATGTTTTAAATTTAATAAAAAAATATATATTGTATAAATTTGATTTGCTGAATTCTTTATTATCAAATGGATTTTTAATAGGTTGTGGCTGTGAAAATAAATAATCTGCATTACATAAAGATAATTCAATAATTTTTATTAAATCAATTATTGAAAAAAGATAACCTGTATTATAATGATTAATGGATATAATATTTTTAGAACCTTTATAAATTGGGGACAAATTCATATCAAAATTAACAATATTTTTTTTTTGTGAAATGAGAAAAATAAATTTATTAAAGGAAAAATAAATTTTTTGCATTTTTTGAAAATTCTTTAAAAAATTGTCTCTTTGAGCTGAAGAAAAAAATATATTATTATTTACTGATTCTAATAATTTAAATTTCTCTTGAGGAGATTTATAAACTGTGGCTAATTGATTTAATATTAAAGAAACTCCATTAGAATAATCAAATATTTTTTCAAATATCATACATATAAGTAGTTGTTTTTATTTAAATATTATTCATTATAAATTAAAAGCCTGGATTGTAATCATTATCATCGCCAGTATTAGATATTTTAATTGAGTTAATATTATTTTCAATTGCGATGTTATTTAAAGAGCAGGGGTCATCGGGATTATCAATATCCTGTAAACAGTTATCTATATTATCTTCAATATTTGAAGGATTATATTCGTTAGAAGCTTTAATTTTTTGAAATTCATCAATATCTAAAATAACTTGAAAGGCACTTGTACCAAAATAACCTTCTTGACCTGTCATCACATTAGCAGATATTCCTCTAAAAGTGTCTAATTCTGCATGTCTAGCAGCTTTTAAAAACATTTCAGGTGTTTCTTCGAAAGATGCTTTTGCAATTGGACCGATATTATCATTATTAATCCCATGTCTAAAAATAGAAATCATTTTATAACTATAAGTCATACGATCAACTAATACACTAAAGTTATGATAATTAATATATGTTCCATCAAATTCAATTACATCAGCTAATTCATTATAAATTGATTGTCTAGCAGCTTCAATTCCAAGAACATTATAAATTTCTTGAATATCATTACTAAATGTTCTAACTTTATCAATATAATCAAGGCTTAATATTGATAATAGATTAGAACCAACAGTATCTAATACCCAAATATCTTCTTTTTTGAATGCACCATTTAATTCAACTAAGTTATCTTTAATTTGTCTTAAAATAACTTTATTAATTCCTTTTATACCTCTCAATATAATATTGTTTTGTAATTGATCTTGAAAATTTTTGAGTATATATATTTGATCTGACTGATCTAATGGATTTATTTTATTATTTTTGGTTTTTTGATTAGACTTAATAACCTCATTCATTCGAATTCTAAAAATGAGTTTATCAGAGTTATAATCAGAATATATACAAGTTATTTGATTTTCATAAGAATTATTCAAGGTAAAATTTATATCATCCATAGTAATATTTTTATCAAGCATAACTTCAGCATTCATTTCCATTCGAATTATCCATTTTGATTTCTCAACTTCACTTCCTAATGTATAATCAGCACATTCAGTAACCATACTTTCAAATTCTTTATATTGTTGAATTGTATCTTTATCTTCTTCAATAAGTGTATTTAAATCATCAGGATCAAAACAAATTTCAGTTGTTTTGACAATATCATATAATTTTGTATGTTCTAACATATTCATAAGAGATTGAACTTTATCTTGCTGTGTTTCATCTTCTTTATTTAAGTATACAGTTAATGAAGGATTTTTTTGTTCATTAGATAATGACAATATTTCTTCAATTCTTGGTACACCTCTAGTTACATTAGATTTAGAAGCAACGCCAGCAAAGTGGAATGTATTTAAAGTCATTTGAGTAGAGACTTCACCTATACTTTGACCTGCAATCATTCCTACCATTTCACCAGGTGCTACAATAGCTTTTTTATAAGATAACAAAATAGAATCTAACAATAGAATAATAGCATTTTTATTGAATCTTTTGACGAATAATAATTCTTTTGGAGATAAGCAATAATAAAACATAGTTTTGAATAGTAAAGTTGGTGGAGTATAATGCATCATCGATAAAGTTTCATAGCATTTATCAATCATTTGATAAGCTTCTAAAGGAGTTAAATCGACAAGAGAATTATTTGATATGTTTAATTGTCCTTGTACATTATTAATTATATGATTAAATGCAACTGGTATATTAATAGCTTCACTTGATTTATGCTTAAAAACATGTTTTACAATATCATTTCTCATTTTTAACATGAAATCAATATTATCCTGAATACGTGCTTTAAATTTTTGTATATTTTGAGGTTTCTTATGTCTATTATAGGCATTTTTTAATAAAATTTTAGATTCAATATTATCTTTTGAACTGCTAATTATAAAATGATCATAAATTTCTTGAACGCTCATAGATACAAGGGGTAAAAGTTGACATTCTACTTTAATAGTATCAAATCCATCATCTCCGTACAAGAATTGAACTATTTTATTTTTATTATTACGTACGGTCATATCATATCCTACCATAAGATCTTCAAGACCCTTAATTAATCTTCTTTGTATGTAACCTGTAGTAGAAGTTTTTACTGCTGTATCAATTAATCCAACTCTACCACCCATAGCATGAAAGAATAATTCTTGAGGTGTAAGACCATTAATATAAGAATTTTCTACAAATCCTCTAGCAATTGGAGAATCATCATATTTAGAATAATGAGGTAATGTTCTGTGATCAAATCCATAAGGGATTCTTTTTCCATCAACATTTTGTTGTCCTAAACAGGCTATCATAAAGGAAATATTTAGATCTGATCCCTTTGACCCCGATTGTACCATAGTTACAAATCGGTTATTAGAACTTAGACTTTTAAGACCAATTTTACCTGAATCAGCAGTAGCCTGATTGAGTATATTATTAACTTTGCTTTCAAATTCTTCATTATTAGTTTTTCCAGTTTTATTTTCAAAAATACCAAGTTGAGTTTGTTCAATTAGGTCTCTTACTTCAGTTTTTTTATTTGTAATAACTTTAACAATCTCATCGTTAGTTTCTTTATTTGAAATCAAATCGCTAATTCCTACGCTAAAAGAAGCAATTTGCATATAATCGGTTATAATATTTTGTAAATCATCAATATATTTAGCGGAAGTTTTATTACCAAAATCATTACATGTTCTATGTAATAATCCTTTTGTTCCGGCACCTAATACTTTTTTATCCATTTGACCTCTAATGTAATTACCATTTTGAATTTCAACTACGAGATTTGAAGTTGAGAAATCCGCATTTTTCTTTTTCTTAAAAGCTTCAGTTGCAAGTTTCATACTTAAAGGAGGTGTTATTTGAGATAATATATCAAAACTGGTAATTCCTTTAGATTTCTTAGAACAATCAAGTAATTTATCTTCATTAACAGTATTACACATCATTAATAAATTCATAGCTTTACGTGAATCGAAATTAATATTTTCTCTAGTAAATTGATAGCATCCCAACATAGAATCTTGGTATATTCCAATAATTGGTGAATTATTTGCTGGACTGATAATTTGATAAGGTACAGCAGCTAAATTTTTTAATTCTGACTCCGATTCTGGGTCTTGAGGCATATGTAAATTCATTTCATCACCATCAAAATCAGCATTATATGGTTTGGTATCGGCAACATTCATTCTAAAAGTATCACCTTTATGCATAATCTTAGCTATATGTGCCATCATACTCATTCTATGTAAAGTAGGTTGTCTATTAAAAAGCACAGGGTCACCATCCATCATATGTCTATGTACTATATCTCCCTCATCAAGAGTAATAGATTCACGATCCATATAGTATCTTAATGTAATTGATTCACCCCCTGGTTTTTCAAGTATTTTTGCACCAGGCCAATTATCAGGTCCATTTCTTACCAGTGTAGTAAGAAACGCTTTATTTAATTTATTAACAGTAACTGGTTTTGTAATATTTTTAGCAATTTTAAGTGGTACTCCTAATTGAGCAATTGATAAATTAGGATCTGCTGTAATAACTGATCTTGCGCTATAATCAACACGTTTTGCCATCAAGTTACCTCTAATACGTCCCCCTTTACCATTTAATCTATCTTTTATAGATTTAAGTGGTCTACCTGACCTTTGGGCAACAGATGCTACACCTGGTATTTTATTATCAACTTGAGTGGCAGTATAATATTGCAATACCATAGTCCAGTCATCAATAACATTTGCAGGTGAATTATTTTGAATTTTTTCTAATAGAGTTTTATTTGTCTTAATAATATTTACTAATATATGACTTAAATCATCTTCTGATCTTTGTTGTGCATCATGCTTTACAGAAGGTCTAACTGCAGGAGGTGGTACAAGCATTACTTGGCAAATCATCCAATCTGGTCTGGACCATAAAGGACTAAAACCCATAAAGGTTACATCCTCATCAGATATACGTTTAAATATTTTTAGAACCATTTCAGGAGATAATTTAATTACGATAGGTTCACTTTCAGGATCTTCATTTTTCCATTCGGCAAATAAATTCGCAAGTCCTTCTTTTCGTATTCTTTTTGGTTGTAAACAACCACATCCATCGTCAGTATCTTCACCACATCTTGTAATTTTACTAGCAAGTGAAAATATATGTTTCCATCTTGCTTCAGATGGTAACATTAACACTTTTTTATATTTCTCTTTATTTATTAAGAGTTTACTACATTTAAAACATACACATCTTAAGCATTTTTGTATGGTATTTAAATATTGAATATAAAATACAGGTCTAGCTAATTCAATATGACCATGATAACCTGGCGTATGCATATAATCGAGACCATCAGTAGGACAAATTAAACCAGGTTCTAAAACTCCCATTCGAGGGTCAAATAATCCTCCAATGACAGGTTTATTGTTTATATAAGTATCTCTACTTGTTATTTCCGCTACTGATCCTTTTCTAATTTCATCGGGGGATAGAATACTAAATTGTATCCCTATAATTTTTGAAATACTATTAGAAATCATTTCAGAAGAGCTATACATTTATTATATAATAAGAAGATTTTAGATTGTTTTAAATCAATTTTATTTTTATATTTATTATTTTATAAATATAAAAATAAAATTGATTTAAAATTAAAATATTATTATTTAGGTAATATAAATATGGCTATTAACGATAAGAGTAAATCTATAAATAAAGATAAAAAAAATACCCAAGCTATCAAAGATAAGAAGAAAAGAATTATTGATTCAGATAGCGACGATAATTATTCTGAATCAGAATTTGAGGAAGAAATTGACATGCATGAATATAGAAAACTATTATCTAAAATCTTTCCTTCAAAATTCTTGAAGGGAAAAATTAGAGATGGAGAAAAATTAAAAAAAACAATTTCAAAATCCAAAATGTTAAATGATGAGACAAGTGATGTAGAATTAAAAAGTCCTAAGAAATCTGTAAAGACAAATAGTAAATCAAAATCAGATCTAAAAAAAGAATCTAAAAAAGAATCTAAAAAAGAATCCAAAAAAGAATCCAAAAAATCTAAATCAAATAAAAAAATTGATTTAGTTGAAGATGAAGAAGAAAGTGAATCTGATGATGATGATGAAGATGATAATGAATATTGGGAGACAGAAGATAGTGAATCAGAGTCTAGTTACGTTGAAGAAGATGATGATGATGAAGACGATGATAATGTAATTTATATTGATGATAAAAATAAATCTAATAAAGTAAATATAATATTTACAATTGGTGGTGAAGAAGATGAATATTATGACGATGAAGATGATGAATATGAAACAGCAGATGAAGATGATGACTATGAAACTGAAGATGAAAATGAATCTGTATCAAGCGGATCTTCCGATGAGGAAAAAGAAGATACTAAAAAAAGAAAATCCAAAAAACAATTGAAAAAACATGATAAAATATGTGAAGATAAAATAACAGATAGTTCAAATGAGCAATTTAAAAAATTAAAGGAACTTTATGATGATACAAAAAATGATAAGGATAATATACGTCTAAAAAAATGTATTGAGTTATATGAAGATGAATTAAAAAAAGATAAAAAACAGTTGACGAAAAAAATCAAAAAGCAAAAAGAAAAAAATAGTAGAATTTTTCGCAAAATAACTCGTGATAAAAATACTATGAATGATGCTTCTTTCTTTTCAAATTTAAATGTAGATGAACAAAAAAAAATTATCAAGGAAGTACGTGATATAAATGAAATTACAAGAATTGAAAAGCCATATAGAATTACACTATTAGAAAGTCAAATTCCATCGGTATTTAAAGCAGCAGCTATGAAAAAAATTAATTCGTTAAGATATATGGAACCAGGTAGTGGTGAATTTTATAAAATTAAAAATTGGGTGGATACTTTTATGAAAATTCCATTTAATAAATATAATAATTTACCGATTAGTATTGAAAATGGTATGGAAGAATGTCATAACTTTATTGAAAATGCACAAAAAACACTAGATGAGGCAGTTTATGGATTAAATGATGCAAAGATGCAAATTATGCAAATGTTAGGTCAATTATTAACTAATCCAAAATCAATTGGAACTGCAATTGCTATTCATGGTCCACCTGGAACAGGAAAAACCAGTTTAGTAAAAGAAGGTATAAGTAAAATATTAGATAGACCCTTTGCTTTTATAGCATTAGGTGGCGCAACTGATAGTAGCTTCTTAGAAGGTCATTCATATACATATGAAGGCAGTACATGGGGTAAAATTGTACAAATTATGATTGATAGTAAATGTATGAATCCTGTGATATATTTTGATGAGCTAGATAAAATCAGTGATACACCTCGTGGTGAAGAAATAGCTGGTATACTAACTCATTTGACAGATACCTCACAAAATAGTCAATTTCATGACAAATATTTTGCCGAAATTAATTTTGATTTAAGCAAATGTTTATTTATATTTAGTTATAATGATGAGAGTAAAGTAAATCCAATTCTAAAAGATAGAATGTATAGAATTGAAACAAAAGGTTATAATCAAAAACAAAAAACTTGTATTGGAAATAATTATTTATTACCAAAGATTCGAGAGCAAATTAAATTTTCTGAAAAAGACATTATAATTCCAGATGAATCATTACATCATATAATTGATAATCACTGTAATAAAGAAGATGGTGTAAGAAATTTGAAACGATGTTTAGAAATTATATATACTAAATTAAATTTATATAGATTAATGAAACCTGATAAAAATTTATTTGAAGAAGAATTATCGCTCAAGGTTGAATTTCCTTATACAGTTACAAAAGATATAATTGATAAATTAATAAAACGTAAATCAGAAAATATAAGTGCTATGTATAGTATGTATTTGTAATTAATTTAAATATAAAGTTGTAAATTTTTGTATATGAAAGTGATAGATTCAATTGAAAAATTAAATAATATAATTTCAATAATTAATTATGAAATTATAGATATTGAAAAAGATTTTAAAATAAATTTTTTTTTATCAAAAGAAATAAAAGAATTTATAAATTTTATTACCCTCGAACTATCCAATTTAAAATTACATTATCAAAATAAATGTAATCATAATTTTATTAAAGATTTAATTGATATAGATCCGGATAAATCTCGTGAAATAGAATATTGCTTGAATTGTAGGTTTACCAAACACTATTGATATTATGCCACCACATACCATCTCCTTTCTTAACATTATATAAATCCCTGAACATAGGTAATCTAGAAAGTGGAACATTACATCTATATTGATCGGGTGGATGAGGATTTGTTTTTAATTGTAAATCCATAGCCTTTTTATTAAGTTTTTGGCGCTGACTTACAGCAAACCATGTATAAAATACTTCAAATGATAACTTACTAATTTCTGTTATATCTTTTTTATATATTTGGTAATTCCTTAAATACATAGATATAATTTGCATTCCTGAAATATCTGCCATATTTTCACCTATAGCTGCAGATGCATCATACTTTATACCATCTCTTTTTGCAAATAATTCATACTGTTTTGTAACATCATTTTGAATAGCTTTGAATTTTTTCTTATCTGCATCAGTCCACCAATCAAATAATTTTCCATCTGCTCCATATTTACTTCCCATATCATCAAATCCATGAGACATCTCATGCCCAATTGTGTCTCCAATACCAGCTAAATTATATTCAATTCCTCTTGAATCCATATCTATAAATGGTTTTTGTATATATCCTAAATTTATAAATATAGTATTCTGTGTTGGAGTATAAGAAGCATTTACAATATATGGTTGTGAACCTATCATCTTTACTGGATATTCTGTCCAATCTACTAAAGGTAAATTAATATATGGCTTACCTTCTAAAGAAACAAGTCTATTAGTAAAGAAATTATTAAATAAAATCATATTATGATTTAAATTTAAAGTATAATTTAATTCAGGATCATTTAATTGATCTTTATGGGAACCAATTACAAACTTAAATTTTTCTAATTTATATAGAGCATAATCTTTTGATTTTTTTGACAACCAATTATTTCTTTTTAAAATATCCCTAAACACCAATTTTAGATCATTACATAATACATTTACATATTTTATAGCTTGTGGATTTTCATAATTTTCAACGTATTTTGTAGATAAAAATTTATTAAATGGTAATGTCATATATAATACACTACTTACTGCTTTATCAGTATTTAATTCTTCTTGTCCGCGTTGTAATTTTCCATAAAAGTCATAAACTATTCTCTCCCATTTTGTAGTAATTCTGACAATTCTTTTTAATAATAAAAAAATCCAATAAGTTCTCCATTTTTTTGAAGTCCATTTTTCTCTCATTAAATCAGAACAACATTTCAAATAGTTAAGATTATTTGTAATAAAAAAAGGAGGTGTTTTTTTAAATCCAATTGATTTGCTTAGCTCTTCCCAATTAAATCCATATAATTTTATAGAATCTTCTTTATAAACTCTATTATACATTTTTTCTTTTTTAGTTATATCTGTACAACCAAAGGTATCCATAATTTCTTTTTCTGTATCAAATACATCTCTTGGATTTAAATCATTAGGTCCTAAACATGTATCAAATATTTTTTTGCAAGTTTGATAATATTTATCTCTTATATTTTCTTTATATTTTACATCAGTTCCATCGTTAAAATAAACATTTATATCTACTAATTCAAAAGTATGAGGATAAATATAGGATCTAAATATTGTTGGTTCTTTTTCATCTGCAGCAATATCCCAAGCAAATGGGGCTGATTGATTAAGCATTCTATTACTATTTATTTTTCCTAAAAACTCCCATAGGTTTCCTTTTTTTAAACAAATATCAACATAATCAACTGCTTCCAGAGATAATTTTTTACTATCACTAATTGGGTTCATATTTAAAACTGATTGGAAATAATTTTTCATTAAGTGTGCTGATTTTGTTTTCTCTTTAATTTCTTTTTTGATAATAAAATATAATTCTAAATATACTTTATCTTGTATTAATCTAAAATCATCAACCTGTATTATATATTTTTGAGCTTTTGTTAGATGACTTTTTTGAAGCCAATTATGATTAATATATGTATAAAAATCATTATATGGTTTAATTGAAAAGGGTGTAAATGATTTAGTTATTTCATTTGTAAATTTTTTTTTAAGCTGTTCATTTGATAATTTAGTTTTAATAGATTTATTTACACTTTTAATATATTTTTTTTGAAAAGGATGTAATGTTATGGGACAATTTTTCGGAATTAACTTAAATTTATTTGTATAATTTTTTTTTCTATAACGATTTTTTTTAACTGTTTTGTTATTTCTTCTTTTATGTCTAATAGTTTTAGTCATGGTAATATATATATATATAACGCTTAAAATAAAATTATATATATATATTTAATATTCGGAATATGGTATATTATTTCCTCCTCTAACGGTTAAATAATTAAATTGATCAGTTGTCATACAAGCACATCCGCTTCCTGTTGAATAAGTATTTGGACAACAATCAGGTTTAAACTCGGTATTTGCAAACATTAACATTTCTCCATCTGGTAAGGGTAGAGGTTGGCTTGGTCTATTTAAGATATCTTGAGCTCCTTTACTAAGAGGTTGACCAGGTGTAACTACCATATTAGGTTGATTCCATTTATTAGTATTAATTGGGGGAGCAGGATTAGATATACTAAATAGTTTAGATTCACCAAAATTAGTATTTGCAGGCGTAAATGATTCTTTTACGCCACATTTCAAACAACTACCTAAAGTATTAACCACTATAATCAAATAAACTACACATATTAGAATTAATAATTCTACGTTTAAATTAACACCAAATATTTTAATATCCATTTATACATAAATTATAGATAATAATTTTCAATTAATAGATAAATGTTTGTCAACTAAATAATTATAATCATAAATAAAAATATTATTTATTTCAAAAAAACCACTTTTTGTTAATAAATGATATATTTTTGGTTCTGGTGAAACATAAGACATTAATTTTTTATCTAAATCATATGAATTATCCGATTTAAAACATAAGTTATCTGTACCATATATGTAACTACTATTTATATAGTGTTTATATTGATCTGATTTTTTACCATTAGTTTCTACAATACCATAAACGATATTATTATTTGTAAGCAAATCACCTACTTTTATATCTTTTATTTTTTTTGTTTTACCGCAGTTTAATTTAACCAAATTATTTCCAGTTAATCCATGATTAATTTGATTTATTAAATAATGATTTAAATCAAAAATTTCATCCCAATCTGAAAATTCATAATTATTTATAATTATATTTTTATTTTTTGTATTAAGGCAATATAAATATTTTTCAGCGTAATTTGGATTTATTAATTCTGATTCTGGATGATTAGATACACTTATCCATTGCCCATTAAATTTAATCTTATGGGAATCAGAAACAATAATGTCATTAATTTTATACATAACTGAGTTTTTTGAAGTAACTTTAATAGTATCAGTAACTTCGTTATTATATTGTAAAACATCACCAACTACAATATCTTTTATTTTTTTAAATTCACTATTATTTAATTTAATAAATGTATTAGGATCAAAGCATTTTACAGTAGGAATACCCATGTTGGGCTTAATGTGCATAAACTCAACCATAAATACCAATATTAATACCATAGGTAATGAAATTCCTAAAAATATTGCAGTCATAGCACCAGCTGCTCCCCAAGTAAAAGGAACTATCCATAATACCATAATAACGATAGCTAATGCAATTAATATCATAATTATCATTTCTGATATGGCGCCAAATAATGAAACCAAACTCATATATGCACCAAATAGTGTAAATATTCCGGCCGTCATAGTTCCATAAATTTTTGCTAAGGAATCTCTCAT
>Ga0233412_10001497_pt1 | contig 12085 bp, 11 predicted proteins | sample Na_anoxic_4_MG_FD_180667 | JGI IMG/M metagenome (GOLD analysis project Ga0233412, IMG submission 180667) | Seawater microbial communities from Saanich Inlet, British Columbia, Canada - Na_anoxic_4_MG | ecosystem: Environmental > Aquatic > Marine > Inlet | place: Canada: British Columbia... | reverse complement strand
TTAACATATAGTTCTTTATGAAACTCCGGCAGTAGAGAAAAAACTTTAAGAGCATATAAGGTTGCCAATGGACAATGATCTGCTTTCTTACCCGGTCCTCTGAATTTGTCATGATAGCCTTTACATCTCCAACCATTATCATCAGCTATTCTTTGTAAAGAATCTACTGCCCTTTTCACACTAGGATTTCCTTTGTAACCTGTTTTAATTAGAAAATACAATATTAGTGGGAAATCACACATCAACCACCCGGGTTCAGGAAACCCCGTTCCTTTGAATGCTTTAGCTATTTCAACATTTGACAAGAAGAATCCGTCATCAGACTGCCGTGATAATATTAAATCTGCAATTTTTTTCATTCCCGGTAATTCGGGATCACAATCCATATCAGCCAGAAAGCATATTTTATGAATAAAGTGTTTGTAATCATTGTGGCGTTTAATAGGATTATCATACTCAACAAGACATTGGTTGATTGTATTTTTAATCATTTCTTGCATAGATACCCCCTGCAGCATTAATTATATCATTATGAACAAAAACCATCTAAACTTCTGTCGGCTCTTCAGGTTAAATTTGGTACAAGATAAACGAAGTAAGTCATTCATAGATTTAAAAATCACCGGGAATATTTAAATTCTTAACCGGTGATTGAAAATTCTTATGACTTACGGTGGTGGAAAACTAACCTTTCTGGAGGTGTTTCTGTCGTTGCTCTTCCACCATCATGTCTTTTACCTTCATCAGCCGGATTATGTTCCCGCGTTCGTTCTCATCAAGTTTCATGGTTATGAAATGGATAGTTTCTTCAAGCTGCGGAATCATGACATACTCAAGCGCATTAACCCGTCTTCTGGTCTTTTCTATTTCCCTGGCAAGCAACTGAGCCGTTTTTTCCTTTTCAGCAAGTGCCATGAGAACCGGGAAAGCATGCGTAAGGTTAAGAACGGCGCCGTCAAGTTCACCTGATGTGCTGTGAAGTCCATACGGATATATATTCGTATCCCCTTCTTCAACATCCTCAAAGTCAAAAACAGGCACCTTGACACTCATGAGATTTTCCTGCGAAACCTGCAGGTCAATTTTCCTTTTAGGAAACATCAAAGCTTCTTCAAGGTTCTCGGACTGCATGACGGCACGAGCAATGATAAAGCTGGAATGGGCATCCATTACCTTGTTCTCCATCTCCCCGCGAAGCCTTATGTTTTCTTTGACAATCTCGATGAATTTTTTCATAAGTTCATCTCGTTTGTCTTTAAGCAGTTTATGACCCCTCCTGGCGGTTTTTAACCTCTTTTTAAGTCGGTTAAGCTCCATCCTGGTGGGATTAACATTAAGCCTCGCCATTTTCCATTACCCTTTTATAAAATACATCATAATATTTTTCCAAGTTCGCATCACTAATCCTCTTCATTTCAGTTCTTGGAAGAAGCGTGAGCAATTCCCATCCTAGGTCAAGGGTAGCTTCAATGGACCGATTTTCTGAAAATCCCTGGTTTATATATCTTCGTTCAAATTCATCTGCGAATTTCGCATAAAGCTTATCAATGTCAGTGAGGGCTGCGTCCCCAAGGATAATTGCAAGTTCCTTGGCTTCTTTCCCTCTTGAATATGCTGCAAACAACTGGTTCATGGTGTTCTTATGGTCATCTCTTGTTTTATCTTTGCCAATCCCCTTGTCTTTAAGCCTTGATAAAGACGGCATGACATCAATCGGAGGCATGATTCCTTTTTTATACATTTCCCTGCTTAGGATAATCTGCCCCTCAGTTATATATCCGGTGAGGTCCGGGATTGGGTGGGTCTTGTCATCCTCGGGCATAGTCAGTATGGGAATCAGCGTAATACTTCCGTCATTTCCAAGTTTTCTTCCGGCCCTCTCATACATTGTCGCAAGGTCGGTATAAAGATATCCGGGATATCCCCTTCTGCCCGGGACTTCTTTACGCGCCGCAGAAATTTCCCTGAGTGCTTCGGCATAATATGTTATATCAGTCAGTATAACCAGAACATGCATTTCTTTTTCGAACGCAAGGTACTCCGCAGCAGTCAGTGCCATACGGGGAGTTGCGATTCTTTCAATCGGTGGGTCATTTGCCAGATTTATGAACATTACTGCTCTATCGATAGCTCCTGTACGTCTGAAGTCCTGTATAAAAAAGTCAGCTTCTTCAAATGTGATACCCATCGCTGCAAAAACAACAGCAAAGTTGGAATCTGTACCGCGAACTTTAGCTTGCCGGGCAATCTGCGCAGCAAGTTCTGCATGGGGTAAGCCTGATCCTGAGAATATGGGCAGTTTCTGGCCTCTAACCAATGTATTTAGTCCATCAATAGACGATATTCCTGTTTGAATAAATTCTGAAGGATAATTCCTTGCGGCAGGATTCATCGGGTTGCCGTTTATATCAAGTCGTTTCTCAGCGATTATGGCCGGTCCGTCGTCTATAGGATCACCCATGCCGTCAAAAACCCTTCCGAGCATATCACCGGATACTGCAAGTTCAATTCCCCTTCCAAGGAAGCGTACTTTACTCTGTGCTAGGTTTATACCGGCAGCACTATCAAAAAGCTGTACAACAGCCTCTGTCCCGTCAATTTCAAGAACCCTGCATTTTCTTATTTCTCCGCTGGAAAGTTCGATTTCACCAAGTTCATTATATTTGACATTCTGAACATCTTTTACAATCATCAGAGGTCCTGCAACCTCGCTGATTGTCCTATACTCTTTAAGCATTATTTTCACCTCCGGAAACCAGAGCTTTAATCTGTTCTTCCATTTCCTGTTCCATCTGACCGAATTCCTCTTCAATCTTTTCCTGAGCTATGAAACGGGCTCTCCCGACTTTTTCCCTAACTGGTATTTCAAATAGTTTTTCAATATCAACATCCTCTGTTATGGCTTCTCGGCCGAGATAATAAAATTTCATTATTAAGGACAACATCCGGTATTGTTTCTGAGGATGACAGTAAGTGTCAATCTCATGCATTGCATCCTGATACAGGAAGTCCTCCCTGATTGATCTTGCTGCCTCAAGGGTCAGCCTTTCGCCTTTTGACAGAGCATCCATTCCTACAAGCCTGACAACCTCCTGCAGGCTGGCTTCCTCCTGTAGAACCCTCATAGTATCCGATTTAAGCTTCGGCATTTCCTTCGCAATGTTTTCCTCATACCATTTAGCTATCCTGTCATTATACAAGGAGTAGCTTATAAGCCAGTTGATAGCCGGGAAATGTCGTGCATATGCGAGTTGTGAATCCAGCCCCCAGAAAACTTTTACTATTCGCAGCGTTGCCTGAGTAACAGGTTCCGACAAATCGCCCCCTGGAGGTGAAACCGCACCAATCGCGGTTATACTTCCCATCCTTCCCTCGGAACCGAGGGCCATTATCTTGCCCGCCCTCTCATAGAACTGGGCAAGCCTTGAACCCAGATATGCAGGGTATCCTTCTTCACCGGGCATTTCCTCAAGCCTGGCGGACATTTCTCTTAATGCTTCCGCCCACCTTGAAGTGGAGTCTGCTATAATTGCGACATCATATCCCATATCCCTGTAATACTCTGCAATCGTTATGCCTGTATAAACTGAAGCTTCACGGGCTGCAACGGGCATGTCTGATGTATTCGCTATAAGCACAGTCCTTTTCATCAAAGGTTCACCGCTTCTTGGATCCTTCAACTCCGGAAATTCCATGAGAACATCCGTCATTTCATTTCCGCGTTCACCGCAGCCTATATATACCACTATGTCGGCAGCTGACCATTTGGCAAGTTGATGCTGGACAACTGTCTTGCCGCTTCCGAAGGGACCCGGGATTGCAGCCATGCCGCCCTTAGCTATAGGGAACATGGTATCGACATTCCTCTGTCCTGTTATGAGAGGTTCAGTAGGAGTATATTTATTCTTATATGGACGCTGTTTTCTGACAGGCCACCTCTGGAGCATGGTTATATTAATTTCTTTTCCTTCTGCATCTTCAACAACAGCAACGGTTTCATCAACGGTGAAAGTCCCTTCTTCAATGCTCTTGATTGTCCCATTTATACCGAATGGAATCATTATCCTGTGTTCAATGAGTACAGTTTCCTGAACAGTTCCTATGATATCGCCGTTTTCAACTTTTTCTCCGGGTTTTTTAACAGGTTTGAATTCCCATTGTACGTCCCTGTCAACACTGTCAACTTCGATTCCCCTTGTTATATTTGAGCCCGTCAGTTCCCTAATTTTAACCAGCGGTCGTTGAATCCCATCAAATATATGCTCTATGATACCGGGCCCAAGTTCAACACTCAGAGGCATTCCGGTTGATTCAACCGGTTCGCCGGGGCCAAGTCCCGCTGTTTCCTCATATACCTGTATAGAAGCGTTTTCGCCTCTCATTTCAATAATCTCACCTACAAGGCGTTCTTTGCTGACCCTGACCACATCGAACATGTTGGCGTCACGCATCCCCTTCGCAACTACCAGGGGCCCTGAAACCTTGACTATGGTTCCTTTACTCACTAAATCACTTCCTTTTCACTATTTGTCGTTAAACAATATATCCGCACCGATTGCCTTTTCAGCCGCTTTTCTAATGTTTTCCATCCCCAGGCCTTTCGAGCCTTTATTACTAGGTATGGGTATTATTGCAGGTAATGGTGTATCGGAGTATTTTCTCACTGCATCGTCAATCCTGTAAAGAATATCTTCCGTGATGAAAACCACAGCATAGTTTTTCTCTGCCAGATCTCTAATCAATTCGGTAGGCTTGACATGCTTTTCGTCAAATACATCAATCCCCAGGGCTTTGAAACCCAGTATGCTGTCCCTGTCGCCGATAACGGCAGCTTTATACATATCCGTTCCTCAGTCTTTCGCGGATTATATCACTATTCATCCTGTTGATTTTACCAACAAGGATAATCCTCGCATTTTTAATATCTGTTTCTTTCCCAAGCATATAACCTATTAACGGTTCAATTCCGAATGCCTTATGTCTGTAATTCCTAATAAATTTCATTACATGATTATCGCAGGCCTTTTCAAATTCTGTTACACTTCCTGTTGCCTCGGTCAGGATATCAAGCAGTTCTCCATAGCCGGTGCCCTTAAGAACGTCCCTGAATGATTCGATATCCTTGCTGAAACTATCCAGGTATTCTTTAACTTTTATTTCCCCTCCTGGTATAAGAACCCTGGAAAGAAGGTCCAGATCCTCCATTTTGGATTTCACCCTGATAAATGCACTGATATTGGCTATATCAATAATTTTAGCTGCAAGTTTCAATAGAAATTTACTGCCCGTAGCTGATGCCATTCTCAAATATAGCTTGAAATATGCTCCGTCTACAAGAATATCTATTATTTGCGGATCTTTTGTCCGTGCATATGTATCAAGACTTTCTATGATGGCCTTTTCAAATTCGGGCTGTACTTTTCCCAGGTCTCTTTCGCGTACTAAAATACTCAGGGCATTTTTATCCACAACACCATTATCTGCAAGCAATCCCTCGGTATCTGCACCTGAAAGCTCTGATTTTAATAAAACTTTGATATTATGGCTATCATATCGATAAGCGAATATATCAAACACCTCAGGTTCAGGACTGATTCCCTTCAGATAATCATAAAGCTTTGCAGTTTCCTCACGCAGCATGTCCTCATAATTGTTATTTTCCGGATACCCAGCCTCATGAAGCACCCTTACAGCACCTGAAACCCTATCTGAATCAAGCATCCGTTCAAGCCTGCTTTTTGTGAGCATATTTAGTTCTGCGACGCGTACCCTTGCTACAGAGTAGGCGTATCTAGTTTCCGGTAACACAATTACTCGCTTTCAAATATCAGTCCGACTACATCGGCTTCAAGCTGTTCACGTTCAAGGCGGATTATTGATTCCAGTGTAAGGTTAGTCTGTATATCTCCATTCCTCACAACAAGTCCACCTGCAGATGATACAGTTTCATCTGCTAAACTGATTTTCACTCCAGGATGTGCTTTGACGAGTTCCTTAAGCAACTTGCCGCTGACATTCTCTTTATCCCTGGCATTAAGAATTAACTTATTTTCACCTTTGTCCAGAACAGTTGAAGCCAGCTTTGCAAGGAATTTAATATACTCCTGCTCGGGAAGGCCTGCCATTTTTTCTACAGCTCTGTCAAAAACCAGGTTTACAGCATCCTGCTTTGCAGAAAGCTTTTTCTTCCTACCTTCAAGCATGACATTAGCTAAAGCTCTCTTTGCAGCTTCAGTGCCTTCCTGTTCAGCCTTTTTCCGCTCAGACTCTATAGTTCTGTCAAATCTTTTTTGAATAGTTGATTCAGCCTTTTCAGCCGTTTCCCTGGCGTAATTAACCCTATTCTCAGCCTGCAGCCTAGCCTGGTCGATTATTTTAGATGTAATTCTATCTATTCCAGACATAATTCCTAAACCCTGCCGATCATCAATATGGAAATGAGCAGTGCGAAAATCGCGAACAACTCAACCATAAGCGTCAGGATAATACCTTTAACCAGGTCACTGGAACGTTTTGCAATAATACCAATGCTTGCAGCGCCGACCCTGCCCTGATATATTCCTGAGAAAAGTCCGACTATTCCGATTGGCAATCCGGCAATTAGTAGTACCAGTCCGCTGGATGCATCTATTGCCGTACCAAGTTCTGTCATTTTTGCCATGATCATAAATGCGATAACAAATCCATAAATTCCCTGTGTACTCGGAAGAGCTTCCAGAATCATAACGGATACAAACTTATCGCTGTCTTCCGCTACAACGCCACTAGCCGCTTCACCGGCAATTGAAACACCTTTTGCCGAACCGGCCCCTGCAAGGAAAAACGCAAGCGCCGCTCCTAAAATAGCAAAGAAATTTCCATCAAACATCATATGCCTCCTAATCTTTTATCCTTATATATTTTGTATTTCTTCTAAAAGGCCGGAATTCTTTTCCTCCGCCCTCAAAAAACTTATTAAAAAACTCAATGTACTGCAACCTGCTCGAATGCACATAAGCCCCGAGGGCGTTAAGCGCAAAATTAATACTGTGACCTAAAACAAAGACCAGTACGAAAACAATAATCCCGGTGAAGCTGAATCCACCCATTGAGCCCATTTCATTTACAATGCTGGCTATTACAGATGTTGCAAGCCCTAAAGCAAGCAGCCTGGAGTAAGATAATATATCACTCATAAACTGAATCAAATCATATAGCGCCGCCAGACCCCCGATTATCTTTCCGAATATATTTTTGCTTTTCCTCCCCTGTGTCAGCAGCAGCATTGCGCCGCCTGCCATTAATAAATACGAGCCATATGGGCTCAGGGTTTCAGCAAGGTCCATATTTATTCCCGGAACAAAAGGCATTACCAGAAATACCGCGCCGGTAAAAAATACATACCATGAAACCACATCAAATATAATGGCTAGGTATTTTTTCTGTTTTAAAAGATTTGCCGCCTTTAGTCCAAGTCCCACATATATATGTATAACGCCGAAGAACAGCGACCACATCAACATATATTCCGGATTCGAAACCGGAGAGAACCAAATGGCAAGGTCAAGATTCGGAGTACCTGCCAAAACCGGAATAAGATTACCGAACCAACTTCCGAACAATGCTCCCCAGAACATAGTAGCCAGACCGCAAAGCATCATCATCTTCATAAAACGCTTCATCGTATCTTCTAGTTTCATAAAGAAATAGATAGCGCCGCAAGCAGCTGCCATAATCAAGCCATAGCCTGCATCAGACAACATAAGTCCGAAGAACAACAGGAAAAACGGCGCCATAACAGGATTTGGATCAACCGATTTATATGAAGGAAGCGAGTACATGGCTGTTATATCCTGCACTGAATCCCCTATGAAACCATTATCCACCAATACAGGGATTTCCTCATCTTCCGCTGGCTCCCTCACAGAAATATCAACAGTCCATTTTTCAGTCATTTCCTTTACAAGACTTTCTTCAACAGGAGCAGGTATCCATCCCTCAAGGAAGAATATCCTTTTGCCTGATGCGACTTCACCTTCCGTGACCGAAATTTCCCTTCTGATAGTATAGTAATCAAAAGCAACTTCGAGGTCGTCAAGATTTTGTGAGAGATCCCTCAGGTTGTCTTCAATTCCGTGCGTTTTGGTTTTTTTATCTTCAATATCATTTCTTAGTTTGCCTATATTTTCATCAACACTGCCTGTATAGCCGGAAAAAGACATAACTGCAAATCCATTTCTTTTCAGAATGGACATAGCCGACTGTTCATCATCAGTATGCGTATACACCGTTAGGTAAGATTGGTCGCTGTCGCTTCCTGTTACTACAAATTCACATGCTAGTTCTTCTTCTTCAATTTTTGCCCGGATGCCGTCTATATCAGCTGCCGACGGAACCATTCCGTTGGTAACAAGAGTATTTCGTGTGGTTTCTGTTTCCATTGGAATTGAAAGTGCAGACCATGAATTCAAGGTTAATATGGAATTTGCATCTCTGTTAATTGCAGACTTTGTGTTGTCAAAACCCTCTTTAACGCTGTTTATATTCCTTGCTATGGCCAGAACATCATGTCGTTTAAGCACAATCCCCATATAGTCATGGTGGTTCATATCCTTCCTGACTTTGAAAATCGGTTTCTTTCTATCATCGTAAGGTTTTAAAACTGAGATAGCAGTTTCAAGAGTGTGGAGTTTACCATCCAACTCGATTAAGTCATCTTTATTAATTTCTTTTGAAAATATTCCGCTCAGTTCTTCATCTATCTCGGCATCAACTATATCGACGACCCCAATTTCCATGAGCCGTGCTAAAAGTCTGTGCCTGTCGTCATGAAGCCCGATAAGCGTCATTTTTTTCATGTCAACTATTGCCACTTGCCGCTCCCTACCTTTTCAGCGACATAATCCACGGCCTTGTCAATATTGACTGAAGCTTTTTCTTTGATTTTGCCGCACTCTTCTATAAAAGATGCTTCCAGACCGGCAGCTTCTTTTTCAGCTTCTTTAATCTTTTTATTAATGATTTCGCTTACTTCTTTATCAAGCAGTTCTTCGAATTCAGTCCGTAAGCTTTTGATTTTCAATGCCGACTTTTCCGACAAACCCCTTGCTTCTCTAATACCTTCGGATATGATTTCATCCGCCTTTTTTTCAGCTTCCAATATTTTCTGCAAAGCAGCTTTTTCCATCCCTAATCACCTTAAATAAATTTAATTGTCATACCCACTTATTTTACTTTATAATACCTGTTTTTTCAACAACTCAAATTCATTTATACACTTTATGAATAAATTTTAAACAATTTTGATTTATATTCCACTATATTATAGAATATGAACATGAAACATCCGGAGGTTTAATTATGTGGCCCCAGAATCTTATGTTCTTTCTGTTCCCTGCAATAGTCATCATACTAGTCTTTTTTCTACTCCCCTTTATAGGCAGGAAAAAGGAACCTTTCGGTTTTAAGACGGAAAAGGAATTGGATGCTGATAAATTCAACAATATAAAATTAGTCTTTCATAGAAAGCTCTTTTTATTCTCCATACCGCTTTCTATTGCACTGTCAATCGCAAATATCTATATATTAAGCACATTCCTCGGTTCATTCCTGCTTGGGTTATTAATACTTGCATTAGGTGGTGTTAATTTCATTTTCTATATGCAGGGATACAAGGCTGTAAAATCAGCCCTTTCCGAACAACAAAGTGACACTCCTGAAGAAGAAACGGATTCCGGAGAAAAAAAAGAATTACCCCAATGGTAAAAAACTCTTGCATCAGTAGATTTTTTATGTATAATATTTATATAATTTTATAAAGCAATGATGCTTAAAATTGTTTTAAGGACAAAGGCGTTCACTATTAGTGGACGCCTTTTTTATATTCACCGGGGCATGGTATGTTCCCCGGGGAACCAAATTTGAAAGGAAAAGAGCAAAATATGAGCTATTTATCAACAATCTTCGGATCTAATGTGTTCAATGATTCAGTAATGAGGGAAAGGCTTCCTAAAGAAACCTATAAAACATTCAGAAAAACCCTTTCTGACGGGAAACCCATGGAACCTTCAATTGCAGAAGTTGTTGCAGGGGCAATGAAAGACTGGGCAATTGAAAAGGGGGCAACCCATTTTACCCACTGGTTCCAGCCGATGACGGGAATCACGGCGGAAAAACATGATTCATTCATTTCACCCACAGACGACGGAAAAGTCATTATGGAATTCTCCGGGAAAGAGCTTATCAAGGGAGAACCGGACGCTTCATCATTTCCTTCAGGCGGCTTAAGGGCAACCTTTGAAGCAAGGGGCTATACTGCATGGGATTCGACATCACCTGCTTTTGTAAAGGACGGAACCCTCTGCATTCCCACCGCATTCTGTTCATATAACGGGGAAGCACTAGATAAGAAAACACCGCTTCTTCGTTCCATGGAGGCTCTCGATAAGCAGGCAATGAGAATCTTAAGGATATTCGGGAATACTACATCTAAAAAGGTAATAACCACAGTTGGTCCCGAGCAGGAGTATTTCCTTGTGGACAAAGCTTTATATAGTCAAAGAAAAGACCTTATTTTTACCGGAAGAACACTATTCGGAGCTATGCCTCCCAAAGGTCAGGAACTTGATGATCATTACTTCGGGGCAATTAAAGAACGTGTTTCTGCATTTATGAGGGAACTAAATGAAGAACTTTGGAAATTGGGCATCTCAGCAAAAACGCAGCACAATGAAGTTTCACCCGCTCAGCATGAGTTAGCACCGATATTCAGCACCACAAATATTGCAACCGATCACAACCAGCTTATTATGGAAATGATGAAAAAAGTAGCCCTAAGGCATGACCTGGTATGTTTGCTTCATGAAAAACCCTTCGCAGGTGTCAATGGTTCAGGTAAACATAACAATTGGTCTATGGGTACTGATGACGGCATGAATCTTCTTGAGCCAGGAAAAACACCGGATGAAAACGCCCAGTTCCTGGTTTATCTCTGCGCAGTTATTAAAGCCGTTGATAAATATGCCGAACTACTAAGGCTTTCAGCAGCAAACCCCGGGAATGACCACAGACTTGGCGCTAATGAAGCTCCTCCTGCTATTATTTCAATTTTCCTTGGAAAACAACTGACAGATATTCTTGAAAGTATTGAAAACTGCACTCCGATAAATGGAACAAACAGTTGCCCCCTAACCATCGGCGTTTCTTCATTGCCTCCTCTTCCTAAAGATGCAACAGATAGGAACAGGACATCACCGTTTGCTTTCACCGGGAATAAATTTGAGTTCAGGATGACTCCTTCATCCGGATCAATTGCAGGTCCGAACTTTGTGCTTAACACTATAGTTTCTGATACACTTTCTGAAATTGCAGATGAACTTGAAAAGGTTGAAGACCTTGATGCTTCTGTAACAGCCTTGATTCAAAAAATCATGACCGAACATAAACGAGTCATTTTCAATGGTAATAATTATTCCGATGACTGGGTTGCAGAAGCTGAAAAACGCGGACTTGCCAACATTAAGAATATGGTTGATTCCTGTAAATCACTCATTGATGAAAAATCCATAACAGTATTTGAAAAATTTAAAGTTCTCACTAAGGAAGAAATCCATGCGCGCTATGAAATTCAAATTGAAGAGTATGCCAAGACCATCAACATCGAGGCAATGACAACCCTTGAGATGGCAAAAACTGAAATACTTCCAGCTGCTATAGAATTTGCAACATCCATGGCTGATTCCATCAATTCGATTAAAGCGACCGGTGTGCCGGCAGACACAAGCACACAGGAAGAACTCCTGATTAAAAGCTCTTCGCTGAACGCAACACTGTCAAAAGCCATCGCAACCCTTAGTGAAGCTGTTGCCAAAGCCCAGGAATTTGAAGAATCCCCAACAAAACAGGCAGAGTTTTACAGGGATGAAGTATTCACTTCAATGGCAGCAGTCAGGGCATCAGCCGATGAACTAGAAACAATTACAGACACTACATTATGGCCCTTCCCCACATATGCAGATTTACTCTTTAGAGTATAACTGTGTATTAGGGTATATCCCATACCAAGGGACTGCCTCCCGGCAGTCCCTTTTTTTGCTTGTTAATTAGC
>Ga0233412_10001494_pt1 | contig 12108 bp, 22 predicted proteins | sample Na_anoxic_4_MG_FD_180667 | JGI IMG/M metagenome (GOLD analysis project Ga0233412, IMG submission 180667) | Seawater microbial communities from Saanich Inlet, British Columbia, Canada - Na_anoxic_4_MG | ecosystem: Environmental > Aquatic > Marine > Inlet | place: Canada: British Columbia... | reverse complement strand
TTTACCATACCAGTCTGTTAAATCTGTTGCTGTATCATTTGTAGTTGCTACATTTTTACCATTAATATATAGTTTAGGTTGTGTTGCATCTTGAACTACTGCTACATGTATCCAAGTTTTAGCAGTTAAACTTCCAGTTGTTTCTACTACTTGAAACTGAACTGCTCCACCATGATATAATTTTACTGCTAATATATCATTATATACATAAAATTGTATATATTCTGTAGCACTATCATTATCTCCAGCACTTAAAATACATTTAGTTCCACTTATATTATCCAAATATATCCAAGCTGTATAAGTTCCAACTGTATCTGCTGCTGCTACTCTTGCTACTGCATGAGCATCATGTAATACATAGTCATCTGTTCCATCAAAATAATTTCCCTTTCGAGCTGCACCATTTTCATGTACAACTACTATATCTCCAGCTGCCATTTTAAGTCCACATAGGTATATAATATTCCACTCCTGCTTGATTAACTAATTTTAACCATGCACTTATAGTAGCTGTTCCTACCCCAGTTGGTGCTACATTAGTAATACTAATATTCTCTGTTCCATTAGCTGTTAAACCATTTAAATACATTCCATCTGGTAATATAAGTCTTTTCTCTGGTGCTTCGTTATGAGCCATCTTTCTTCACCTTTTTAACCTTTTTAACAACAACTTCTGGCTCTTTAATCAAAGGATGTAGTTGATATTTAGCATACTTTAAACCAAAAGTTGGGTCGTTCATTCGTTGTTTAATTCTAGCTATCCTAGAAACTATCTTCTTTTCCCAGAATTTAACTTCATAAGGTAAAAGTGGGGAATTATCCCCTTTCTCCATCTTCCCTAGAGCAATTTTTAGTCTGCCCTCACATGTTTCAAGAGTCATTTTACACCTTTATGTCGCTTATAATATAAGCTGAATTAGGGTTCTCTAGTAGGCATACACCTTCTTCCCAAATTCTAATCTTTTTACCAATTCCAGCATCATCTACTACTGCAGTTGTTAAAGGCATAAAGCTCTTCCATACTGCTGTATCTTTTGTAAATAATACTGCAAAGTCCTCTGTGAATGAAGTGTTTACTACAATATCTACACCAAGTAAACTCATTACTTTTCCATTCCTAACTTTCTCGCTTGCGAAACCAGGTATAGAACTACCCTTTACATTGATTAACCAGTTAACTAAACTAGTATAATCTCCAGGGTGAAGTAACATTGTTACATTACTTGTGTCATATCTGTAAGTCCTTATGCTTTCTAAAGCTGTTAGTATATCTAAGACAGGATTTCCAGTTACTTCATCATCCCATCCATCTGCTACTCCAGCTGCACTTGGAACTGAACTACCATCTGCTGGGTCTCCACTTGCACTTCCTTTGTCTGCTACAATTTCATAGATTTTTCTATCTACTTGATTGGATACTGCTCTAACTAAGTCTCTTACATTAGTTGCCCACATGTCTACGTCATTATCTTTCAAATCTTCTATTGTAAATGTTGGACTTTCTACGAAGAACTTTGCTACATGAGCTGTTGTTCTTTCCCAGCTTTGTTCTACTACTACTGGTAAACTGCCGAAAGATGTGTTATATATCTGACTTGCTGTTATTCCAGTTGTATCTGTGCTGTCTAAGAAACCAGCTGTTTTTACCCAGTATCTTAATTCTCTCTTGTCTGTTGTAGAAGTTCTAACATAATTCTTCATAACAATAGCTTCATCTGCGAAACCTGTTGCTAGTTTATTAATATTAATTCCCCTAATATCTGCTTCTCTTCCTGTGTCGTATGTCATTTTATTGAGTTCCCAACTCCATTAAGAAAGTTTCTCCATTAGTTGCTGTTTCTAGAGCTGTTCCAAAAACATAACCTAAATCAGAATCGTTTGCTGCTAAATCTGTTACTTCATTAGCACCATCATCTATTACTTGTGGAAGTCCTACTGTTGTTCCGTTAGTTCCACTCTCTACTCTAAATACACCTTTACGATATACTGCTATTTTTGTCTTTCCGTCTCCAGAAATCTTTTCTTCTGCTGCTATTCCACCAAATTTATCATTAGCTCCACTTGTTGCTGCCACTGTAAGTGGATCAGTTAAAGCTAATAGTGTTCCTTTAGGTATGCCTGCACCATCTGCACAAGTCATAGGAATAGGAGCTTGATATTCATGTATCAATACTGCTACTGCATTTGCCATTTTATATTATCTCCATAATCTTCATGCAAACAATATGTAAATACTACTATTTAAGGTTTTTCTCTATCAATTCTAACGCATGCTTATTAAGTTTTATTTGTTTTTCCATATTTTCTATATCACTTAACATAGAAATAATGCCTTCTTCATGAGATTTTTTAGCATTATCCCAGAAAGATAATAATTTAACTGGTATTTCTTTTGGTTCTTTCATTCTGGTATTACTCCTTTAGCAATAGATTTTGCATAGTCTATATCACTAATTTCTTTGTTTTTTACTTCTGGAACTTGTCCAGCATCTGAACTTCCACTTAATGCTCTTTCAACTTCTTCTGCTTGTAGAAGTTTTTCTCTCCTATCGTTCTCAAACTTTAATGCTTCCATGACTTTTTTAGCTTCTTCAACAGGCGTCTCAAATTCCTTTTCCACTTTCTCGGTTTGTATTTCTTCATTTTCCATTTGTCCTCTCTCCTATTAATTTCGTTAAGCTGATTAATGCTTCTGTGTTGGCTTTTAATACTCTTTCGGTTCTAAACATAAACCATAAAACTACGAATATTGGAAAACCTACTGTTTGTATCAATGTTGTTGTTTCGTTCATTATAACAATCCACCTACCTTTTTTCTTGGTTCTCTATTTTGAATGCCTTTTCCTGCACTTGGTCTTGCTGCTGGACCTTTACCTTGTCTTGGCTTAAATGCTGGTTTATCATCTGGTTTATCTAATCCACTCCATTGTATTCCTGCTTTATCTTTTTTTGTGGTATCAATTTCATCTTTTTCAATGAATGATAAATCTTTAAGTATTCTGTTTTTATCTTCTATTGTCGTCGCTGTTTCTAATTGTTTTTCTAATAATTCTTTTCTTGAGGCTCCAGCAACAAAATCTGCTTCTTCTTGTCTTTTATTAAAATCGTTTTCATCAATATTTGTTTTTATTAATGCTGCTTCTGTATTATGTTTTAATTCTGCAACAACATTTGCAAATGGAATTTTTCCCAAAATATTTTCCCATGCTGTAATATCTAACATTTCTCTTTTAAATGCTAATGCTTCTCTTTCTCCCTCTATATCTCCATTTTCTCTTGCCATTTTAACTGCAAAATCTATTGTTTGGAATGTTTCTTCTTTAATGAATCCAGAAAACGGATAAGTTCCGATTATTGGAAGTAAAGCTGCTGATGCTCCTGCTGTAAATCCAGCACCTACTAATATTTTTCTTGTTAAACTCATACTTTTTGTATTTGTTTCTGCTTTTTTTGTAACAGTTTTGTATATATTTCCCCATGTTGCTTGGGGGGTTAATTTAGTTCCCTGTTTAGTTATAGTTTTTGAACCCTCTTTTGCTAATATTTCTGCAGTTTCTTTTCCTGCACCTTTTACACCTGCTTTGGTTACAGTTGTTACACCACCTTTAATAATTCCACCACCACCAAAACTTGTTGCAGCGTCTGCTAAATCTGTTCCTGTAACTGGAGCAGCTTCTCCTGTTTGTCCACCCTCTGCCTCTATTTGTTGTCTAATACTATCAAACTCTGCTAATTGTTCTTCTGTAAAATCTTCTTGAGCTAATCCTATTAATTGTTTATATCTCTCAAATAGTTCATTAAAATCTACCATTATGCTGTTACCTCACTTGGTTGTGCTGTTCCATTTGTTGCATCTTTTTGGTTATCTGAAATTAATTCATTCTCCAAACTTGCTGGGAACTCTAATTCAATTTCTAAATTAATTTGTAATAAAAATTGTTCTTCAATATATAACTGTTCTTCTTCTATTGTTTGTTGGAATGCTAAGTAAGCTATCTTACTACTTGCTTCTGTTAGAGCTTTACTTCCACCCAGTATAATATCTGGAACTCCACTTGCTTGAGTGAATTTATCATCTAAGTATTGTAACCATGCCATAGGGTTTAATGTTGCATTTGGAGCTACTCCTATAACTTCTGGAACAACTGCTCCTTTAGGAATATACATATTTTCCCCATTACTTATTGCTGCATCTTGTTTAGCTTTAAATGCTGTTATTTCTGTAGCATTATCTGTATCCAAGTGCCATACAATTAAAGGTTTAACATATCTTTGCATGATAATCTTTTGATTCTCCATTACTTCATTTTTAGCTTTGATTATCCACTCTAAAGCATCGATCATTGATTCTCCGTGCATTTCATCTGCTACTCTATTTCTTGATAAATGGAATATATCTTCTGCATTAAATCTTTTAGGTTTCTTTCCTTTAACTTTTGAATTTTGCTCGTATCTAATTATGATTCCTTTTGAATTTGCTACTATCGTCATAGTTTGTGGGTCTAATGGTTTAAGATTAATTAAAACTCCATCCTTATCTGTTATAATTTCAGCATAAGAATCTCCACCAATATCTAATGTTCTTTTCATATTTTCTAATATTGTGTTTATAGTATCTGCCCCATTTCCTGTAATTTTATTTAATATAATTTCTACTTCTGGCTCTGTTTTATATCCTTTTCCAATAGTCCATGTAGATTTTGCGTCTATTGCTGCTTTCATTTCTGGAATCTTTTTGTAATATCCTAATTGTTGTGTCCAGTTATCGTTAGTCCATTTAGTTTCTTTATCTTCGCTGTGTGCATCTGTTGATTTTGAATCTACTGAATAATCTGTAATTTCGTTAGTTAAGTCCGATGCTGTTGCGTTTGCTATATCTAAGTTTCCCATTTTTAATCATCTATCCTAAAAGGTATTTGTGCAATGTTTGTTGTAAAGTGACTTGCATTTGTTGCTGGAAGAATATTACTCCCATCCCTATTTTGTGGGTCTATTCCAAACTCAAATGTAGCAATTCCACTTGCCCATGATGCTGTAAATTCAAATCTCAATGAATCATTTCTTCTAAATTTTGCATTTACTATTGGAATCTTTGCTAATAAGGGGGTTACATCTCCTATTGTTAAATTTTGACTTACCCATGTGCTACCAATTTGTGTTTCTGCTGCTGATCTAACTCTATATAGTTTTATAGTCATTCTTACTGGTTGGGTTAAAGCTCCACCGTCTGTTACATGGGTCATAAAATTTAAACTTAAAGTTCCATTAATAACTCTTGGAGTATTAAATGCTCCTGTGTTGAAATTCCATTCAGTAGGATTTGTAGTTGTTAATAAATGTGATTTAACTCCATAAGGATTATCTTTTGCTAAATGATAAGTGTCTCCACTTGTATCTGAAGATTGAAAGGAATAATAAGGAACTGTTCCACTTCCATCCTCTAAATCTGTATAATTATAAGATGCTATTGCTTTACTTCCAGATTCTATTAAAGGCGGAGCCATTTTTGAATGTTCAACTCCTTTTCTAGATTTGGTAATTGTCCTTCTCTTCTTCTATCAAAAGGCCAAGCATGACCTGACCTTATCATATCTTCACTCATTAATAATCCATCTATGAAAATATCCCCTAAGAGTCTGCCCCATTTCTCAACTCTATTCTCAGGGTTAATTATAATTTGAACTAATTGCCCCTCTACTAATCCTTTAAGGTAATCTCTTGCTTCATGACCACCATCCATATTTAGTTCTGGTGCATCTATTTCTACTATTCTCATTGGGAAATTAAAATCTCTATCTTCCCATTGTAGGGTAACTGTATCCCCATCGTGAACTTTGAAAACTCTTGCTTCAAAATCCATTGTGATTTGTTTATGTGGAGAGTTCATATATTCCAAACTCATTTGAGAGTTCGTTAATTCTGGAAAGTTTTTAAAGTCGTGCATTTAAGTTCCCTTAATGAATTTTTGTGTATCTTTATTTTTAAATATTGATAAGTTTGTGAGATAACTGTCTCTTAATGCGTTAAACATGTCTGCTGCTATACTTCTACTTTGGTATGATGAAAAATCATATCTTATCCATTCCATTGCTACAAATGAAGAAACAATATCTCCAAGTAATGTTTTAGATGTTGCAGCTAAACTTGCCCAGTTAGTTGAGTAGTCATATCTTCCTACACCGTTCACAATTCCCTCTGCTCTTAGAACTGCTGCATTTTTCATAGCTTCAGTATAAGAAACACTTGCATCTACTCCTGCTTTACTATCTAATTCTCCCTCTGAAGTCATTATGCTTGTTACTGCCATTTTTTATTATTCATCCTCACCGTTAATATTCTAATTGCGAAAGTAAGTTCTTGTATTGCTGCAATCTTAGCAATATCTGTTGCTTCAGCAACCTCATGGATTACATCTTGTCCGTCTCTGTCCTTAATGTGTATCTGTGCCATTTTCTATTTTAGTATATATATATATTTAAGGCTTTGTCTTTCATACACCACGCAGCCCTTATAAGTGCTTCTGCAATATGAGAGTATTTTCCGAAGATTTTAAGGTTGCCATCTGTGGTATATTCAAACTGAATAGACTTTAAAGATAGTGCAGTTTCTGGATTTTCTTTTAAATGTAATTTCCCATCTTCCATTAGTTTCAAAAGGTTTGTGTATAAATCTTCTTTCAATATCTTCTTCTTTCTGTTATCGTCTCTAGTAATGCTTCTACTACTGTTGTTGATAGCTTCAACTTTTCTCAATTTCTCCTTTAGTATATCAAATACTCCTACACCTAAACCACCATCATCAATATATATCTTTTTGTAGTTATTTCTTTTATCTTCATTTATTATTCTTCTTGCTAAGTCTGGAATAGTTATATTTTTTATAATTTCCATCTCCATTTCATATAGTTCTTCTTTATTTTTTCTCTTTAATGAATATAAAACAGTATCATCTGCTCCTTTTCTAGCTACATCTACTCCTAAGAAATTATCTCCCCAACTAGAATTCACGTGGGTCTTAAGGTCTTTGTTGGGGAGTTTCATACAGGACTCTATGAGTTCTGCTGAAAAGAATTGCATAAGTTCATCTACGAATTGACCTAGATATTCTTGAGCATATCGCACTTTAGTCATACGTTCCTTTTCTCTCTTTAAGTAATTTTTATCAATTCTCGGACAATCTTCTGAACTTACATGAATTGTTTTGAAGTCTGGGTTTTTATAGCAGTCATAGAAATAACCACCCTTACCGAAAGGAGTAGACAGTAAGACAATAGAGCCACCCCTACCTTTAGTAGTAGCTAGCATTGGAGTTACTGCAGTCCAAACTGCTTCTGGAATAAATGCTGCTTCATCTGCTATAAGTAAGTCTACGGTATAACCCCTAATACCTAAACCACTTAACCCAGTAGGTAGACAATGAATAATACAACCATTAGTAAGTTTAAGTTTACTTCTAGTTGGTCTATCCTTTCCTTTCTTAATTAATTTTTTACAGTTGTTATCAAATTCATAAAGTATTTTTTCAAAGAGTAGGAATGCTTGTCTCTCTACTGCTGCAATAACTAATATGTTTTTACCTCTGTTTTTCTGGCAGTATTTTCTTACTTTTTGAGCTATTGCAGTTGATTTACCACTCTGTCTACCAGAAGTTATACATAAGTCTCCCTCAAAGTCTACACATTCTTGTTGCCAATTATCTAACTTCAAATTCTACCTCATATGTTCCGTTCAACTGGTCGTTTTCATCTAATAATTTTCTAATTGATTTCATGGACATTGTATCTGGTTTGCATTGTATTAATTTAATTTTTCTTGTTATCCAATTGATAGCGAATATATCTACTGGGCTATGACTTCCAGCACTTCTTTGTGCTATTTGATAACCCAATGTCTTCATAATGTTACATACTTTATATTCTTTTCTTCTTCCTTTAATGTAGTTTTTGTTTGGCATTTCTTCGTCTTTCTCTTGCTGCAATATCTCTGCAAGAGGTATCACAGAATCTTAGTTTAGTCCAAGCATAGTTTAATCTTCCTGCCCTTCTATCTATACATGACTTTAACCATGTGCTGTGAAAGATTGTTTTACCACATCTCTCACATTTCTTCTTCATATTTCAATCCTTTCTGCATCTACTAATACTTGAATATATTCAGTTGCAGTTCTTCTTGAGCAACCAAAATCATAAGATAATACAGATATCAATTTCTTTTTATCAATTACTTTGTTTGCACTCATTGCAGCTTTAACAGAAACTTCAACTTCTCTTATTCTTGCCATTCGTTTGTTTTCTCTTTTATTTCCCATTGTAATACTATACACACACACAGTATTTATAAAGATTTAGGTGTTTTTGTGTGTGTTTCTTATACAAAGAAAGAAAAGTAAGCAAAAGAAAGAAATAGATAGAACCATAAAAAAAATATAGTCATGGCTAATGTCAAATACCATAAGAAACACACACAATTAACTGACGGTTTGCAAGTATCTTGTGGGTTAATTTGGTTACTGTAGTGTTTTCCTAATTCAATCCTTTAAATAGATTTGTATTTTTCAAATTATAAATTATTTTTGGCTGGAGTCCTACACAAAGAAAAAACAAAAAGAACAAGAACCGCTAAGATAGGTTAATGCCCTATGGGCTCAGCTATTGGCTGAGCCCTTCCCCCCCGTAGGGGGGGTTAGGGGGGGAGTATGTTAGTCTATTGGCAGAGCATAGGCTCTGCATATAATTTTGTCTTATTGCTGTGCATTGCACGAAGTGCTTAACAGACCTTTTGTATGCACAGCATTACACGGCTTACGCCGTTCACGATAGTCTTTAGCTTTGCTCTTGCTTCCCCCCCACACACTGTGCTGTTGTAATGTATAAGAATTAAAGAGTGTGTTGTGTGTTGGAGAGCAACTAGTTGCTCTAATATAGCTAAAGCTATTTAAAGCTATGCATTGGGGGGTGATGGTTACGCTAGGGGGGAAGTTGTAAACTTCCCTTACTCTGTGTTAACTACCTTAACAACTAAATAAACCCATAGGAGTATTAGTCCTATGCCTATGTATTGTTCAAGTATCATCTTAACAACACCAATGTGGTTCTTTAGGTTCTTTAGCTACTACCTCGCCCTCATTAACCCACTCCCTAAGTTCATCTAACGTTGGAATATATCCAAAACAACTGATAAACTGTTTATTTATTTCAATTATGTTCATTGTTCAACTCCTTTAAGCCATGTGCTAGCTTAATTACCTCTTTAGCTTCTTCAACTTTAGCCCTTAACTCATATAAGTCATTTGCATATACCTTTAAAACATCGTCTGGGGATTTCCCCCATCTAATGCTTATAGAACTCTGCGACTTATTCTCTATTATTGTAGTGTTACTCATTTTACATAATATACAGAACGTCTTTTTCGTCTGAACCTATCATCATCTGCAGAACCTTGAATTCTTCTTGTTTTTCTATCCATAAGTCCGTTTCCATGCCATGTTTAGCAATTAACCTCTTAATACTAGTCTTATTTGGAAAGTAGTCTAAAACGGCCTTATTCTCGTTCAGAGAGATACTCAATATAAGCTTTCTTTTAGTCTTTGTCTCATTGTCCAAGTCTTTGACGTCTTCATATCTTGCACTTAAGACAACAAACTTTCTATTTTTCATTCCTTTAACAGCTGAACCCTCAACCGCCAAACCTTCTATCATTACCATTTTATATTCTCCTGTCTTGACCTAGTTCTTTGACTCTGTCCTTGACAATATATTATTAGTTCTACCCTTTATATAGTTATAGACACACGCACACATATATTAAAGAATATACATACTTATATACTCAAATCTCCAGTTTTCATAGCATAAGTAAACGAACGAAGTGAGCTATAAAATAGAAAATATTTGGTTGAGGAACGACGCCAAATATTTAATCTAACTACTAAGAATATTAATTACTTGACCACTAAACGGGGGAGCGTGTGTTATATCAATTCTAACTGTTGTATTAACATTATTTTCATAAGCTTCAACGTTCATCTGTTTAGACCTACCAGCTCCAGGGTCAGAAACTAATAGTTTAAATATAGAGTTACCCCCTACATTTCCTATCCAACCCTGTTGAGTAGCATTTAAACTATTAGAATTAACTCCAGCACTCCAACCTACATTAGTTGCTATTGCTTGATAGAAAGTTCCATTCCACATTTGAAGAATATAATCTCTAGATGGAGCTGGTCTTCCAGATATTGCATAAGTTCCAGCATCAAACTTAACTGTTGCTGCTGAAATAACATCCCCAGCTGGTATTGCTGAACAGTCTACAATTGCTGTGATAATATCATCATAATTTGGAACAATAACATTATTATGACTGGCAAGAATTATTCCAGTTCCAGCCGTATATCCAGTTGTTGAATTAATATAATAATCATTTGCTGCAACAATAACTCTACAAGTTGTTACTGTCATTTTTTAAATGTTATCCTTACGTGCATTTGTTTTATATCTTCATGTGGTTCTGAATCAAATTGAAGATAGATAGCTTTACCTCTAACTACCGACGCTGATGTGATAGAAGTATCATCTCTAACTCCAGACGTTGTATCAAAATCATTTATAACAATAGGATTTGCTAATGAAATAAAGTCATCTGCATATTTCAAATCCCCTGCAACTTGATTAGTTGTTGCATCTAATTGAATTTGAACTCTATCAATAGTTAAATCATAACCTGCCCATCCGATAAATACTTGTGTATCTGTATTGTAAATTTTGTTTGGGTCTATTATTGTAAATTGCCAGTTTTCAGTTGAAGTACTTGTAGAAGTTGAGAAGCTATTCCATAGCGAACAGTAATCTATCAGTATTTCATGGGAAGCATTCCCAGAGGTTGCATGATAGTATCTAACTTTAGCTTCTTCGTTTTGAATATAATTTGCGTGGTCTATATCTCCTACTTCAAAAGGAGTTTGTGCTGATTCGTCTTGAATTACTCCAATAGTATCCCAGTCTAAAGTGTCATAATTCCATAACTGTAAATTTACTACATGGGTTGCACTCCCCATATACCATTGTTGAGTCTTAACGCTGTTAAAATGAGTTACTCCTGTGAAAGTTACTTCAATACTAAACCCTGGAGTTCCAGTAACTTCGTCTACATGATAAACATTACTATCATTTTTAGTTTGAATATCTGTAACATCTCCAGAATCTAATGTTCCAGTTATTAAAGCAATAGAATCTGCTGGATATTCAATAGGAGTAGTAGCTTCATCAACATATTTTTTATTAACTAAATCGTATTCATTCTCTGGCATTCTAAGCATTCTTCCTGCTTGGTGGTTTCCAGAGTTATTCGGTAAGACGAAGCTATCTGCTATCCTAGCAGGTCTAGCTGGTCTTATAGTTCTGGGTCTTCTTCTCCCAGCCATTAGTCTAACCCTTTTCTCAACCTTTCTGGAACTTTACTCTTTTGGGGTATTAAGTTCATCACTCTACCCTCTTGAGTTGTAGTTCCAGCTGTATCGCCCTGTTCGTGTGGCCATTTCCTATACAGTTCCTTTTCTCCACTTGTAGATGCCATTAGTCTCCTTTCTTGACTATCGTCCAGAGTTTGTTACCTAAATGGAATGTTTGTATATATTCTGCTGCATGACCACTTAAAGCTGCTTCTAAATGTATGCTATGTGTTGATATCCATCCACCATAGTGAGCATTACCAGTTAAAGTTCCGTTATCTGCTCCACTACCACTGTCTGTAGTTCCATCATCTTCCATAGATATATCAAATACTCTTGCAGTTTCAATTATAGCTGCTCTTGCTGCTCCACTATTAGTTGTGTGGCTTTCTCCAGTAGCATCAGTTCTAACTTCTTTAGCACTTAGTGCTATGTTAAAGTATTTAGTCCTACCAATAGCTCCACTCCAGTCTAATGTGTGGGTATTATTACTCTCCAAAACTCCAATAGCAAACTTGTCTCCATTAGTAATTTTACCATACCAGTCTGTTAAATCTGTTGCTGTATCATTTGTAGTTGCTACATTTTTACCATTAATATATAGTTTAGGTTGTGTTGCATCTTGAACTACTGCTACATGTATCCAAGTTTTAGCAGTT
>Ga0233412_10001492_pt1 | contig 12110 bp, 10 predicted proteins | sample Na_anoxic_4_MG_FD_180667 | JGI IMG/M metagenome (GOLD analysis project Ga0233412, IMG submission 180667) | Seawater microbial communities from Saanich Inlet, British Columbia, Canada - Na_anoxic_4_MG | ecosystem: Environmental > Aquatic > Marine > Inlet | place: Canada: British Columbia... | reverse complement strand
TGCATTGCTCAGTCGTTTTCGGCGTTGACCAAAGGCATGTTTGACGACCAGATCAAAAGCATCAAATTGCATAATCAGGGATCTCTTGTGTGCATCAGGGCGTAGCCGGATAAATGTTGAGTCAACGCGAGGTGGAGGTGTAAATGAGCCAGGTTTGATATGGAACAGTGTTTCAATCTCGCAGCGGGCCGCAATTGCGACACTCAAGCGACCGTAGGTCCGGTTGCCGGGTCCGGCGGCGATACGTTGCGCTACCTCTTTTTGCAGCATGACATGGATGTCGGTAAACAACTCACCATAACTGAGGATGTGGAAAAGCAACGGAGTCGAGATATTGTAGGGTAGGTTGCCGGCCAGTCGTAATGGGGCATCCGATGATCCTAACGTATTGTAATTAAAGCGTAATGCATCAGCCTGATGGACCGTCAGTTGCGTCGATGCGATTCTGGACGGCAGTGCGCTAGCCAGATCACGATCAATCTCAATAGCATGCAGCGTATCGATATTATTTATTAACAGGCGTGTCATTGCGCCACGGCCCGGGCCGATTTCGACAAAAGTCTGACCAGGTTCCGGATTGATCGCCGCAATTATCTTGTTGAGAATATTTTGGTCATGCAGAAAGTGTTGACCAAAGTGCTTGCGTGGACGGTTCTCGTTCATCGTGCCTGTCTATCCGCCATCTCAATAGCGAGTTCGAGTGCTGCGAACATGCTGCCAGAATCGGCGCGTCCGGTGCCGGCCAGATCCAGCGCCGTGCCATGATCGACAGAAGTGCGGATGATTGGCAGGCCGAGGGTGACATTGACGGCTTTACCAAAACCATGATTCTTCAGGACGGGCAGGCCCTGATCATGGTACATCGCCAGTACAGCGTCGGCCTGTGACAAGTGTATCGGGGTGAATGCCGTATCGGCAGGTAATGGGCCGGTTAATTCATAGTTATTTGCACGCAGCTCTGCGAGCGCTGGCTCAATAATCTCAATTTCTTCCGTTCCCAGGTGTCCTGCTTCGCCGGCATGTGGGTTAAGACCAAGTACCACGATGTGTGGTGATTTGAGACCAAAATTCAAAGCAAGGCCGTCGTGCAATATTTTGTAGACCTGTTTAATTCTCTCACCTGTAATTGCAGCCGGAATATCTTTTAATGCCAAATGGGTTGTGACGAGTGCAACGCGAAGTTTGTCGGCGACAAGCAGCATGACCGGTTGTGGGGCACCGGTTTGTTCTGCAAGAAACTCGGTGTGCCCTGAAAAAATGATGCCCGCATCGTTGATGATGCCTTTATTGACTGGGCCGGTGACAATAGCTGCAAATGCTCCCTGCAAACAGCCATCACAAGCACGTTGCAAGGTAGCGAGGACATAGTCGGCATTAGCGGGATTAAGTCGGCTTACTTCGCAAGGTTCTCGCAGTGACTCAGCGGCGACAGTGAGCTGGCCGGGGCAGCTCAGCGCTGCGGGCGCTTGCGCATCATATGTCAGCAGTTTGATTTGTTTGTCGAGTTGTCTGGCTCGAGAGGCAATTAAGTTGGGGTCAGCAATGATGACGAGTTCAGCGGGCCAGGCACGCTCGGCAAGTGCGATAACGACATCCGGCCCTATGCCGGATGGCTCGCCGGGGGTAATTGCTATACGTGGAATCTTGGGTTTCACGGCAGCTCGGGATGCCGTTGCATGGGTTAGAGTTGATATTGGACAAACGCCTGGTCACGCAGACGTCTTGCCCATAATTCGGTTTCTTCTTCGAGCTTGCTATTGCGAATACTCATGATCGCTTCGCGTCGCTCGACCTCCTCGGTCATATCCTGCACGCGACGATCCAGCAACTGGATAATGTGCCAACCGAATGGTGACTGAAAAGGTGTGCTGATTGCGCCTACTTCAAGAGCATCGCAGACGGCCTGAAATTCTGGTACGAAGACTCCCGGCCCACTCCAGCCAAGATCACCGCCATTGATTGCTGATCCCGGGTCTTCTGACATGACAGTCGCGACGGCCTCGAAGTCATCGCCGTCTTCGATTTGCTGGCGGATTTCCAGCAACTTCTGCTCTGCGGCATCATCATCGAGAATTTCATTTGTTGTAATCAGGATATGACGTGCGTGAGTCTGCTGTTCCAGCACCGGCTCCGTGCCGCGTCGTTCGTCCAATCGCACCAGGTGAAAACCACTTGCACTGCGGATCGGTTCACTGATTTGGTTGGGCTCGAGTCCGGGCACAAGATCTGCAAACAATGTTGGTAGTTCATTTCCGTGTCGCCAGCCGAGGTTACCGCCATTTAATGCATTTTGACCATCAGAGTTTTCGATCGCCAGGTCAAAGAATGATTCACCGCTGCGCGCGCGTTCAAGAATTACCAATACTTTGTCTTCTGCGGCGGCGATATTATCTACTGTGGCAGTACTTGGAATAGATACCAGAATGTGTGAAATGCTGAACTCTTCATTTTGCATTGCTCGCCCGGCCTGTCGTTCGAGATGTTCTTCGAGTTCACGCGGCGTGACATTAATTCGTGCAATAACATCACGCTGGCGAAGTTGGTCTACAGCGAGTTGTTCACGCATTTCACTGCGAAAGCCTGAGTATTCTATTCCTTGTGCGGCAAGAATATTTGGGAGTTCCGACAGCGTTGAGCCATTACGCTGGGCAATATCGGTCAATGCCTGGTTCAGCATTTCGTCAGAAATCATGATGCCGATACGTTCTGCTTTTTGTAGTTGAATACGTTTAATGATCAGTCGTTCAAGAATTCTTGGTGCAAGTGTACTGGTCGGAGGTATCTCAGTATTTTGCGCGCGCAGGCGTTCGAGGATTCGCTCCAGTTCCAGATCTACCTCACTCTTCAGAACGACACCATCATTGACGATGGCGGCTATACCATCGAGTAATTCACCACTACTGCTCAGATCCAGCGTCTGGGCTGTCAACGATGCCGAATGCAGCAGGCAAATACTTAGCAGGATTTGAAGTAAACGTAACATTGATAAACTCTTGATGTGCTCATGGTTCATAGCACCACGGGCAATGCGGAAGTTAGTAATAGCCAAGAATACCACGGTCGAGCCAGCGGTCGGCTGCGCTGGCGCTGTTGCCAAGGCCCTTAAGCTGCAGTTGGATCGAATAGGATGTATCAGAATCGCCTGTGCGGTTGGTCAGGCTGCGACGCCAGATGCCGCGAATTGACCAGCAGCAGGTGTCGTACTCAATGCCGGCAAATCGTTCCAGCACCTTGTTGTCCAGGATCGAATAATCGTAGCGCCCGATGAGATTCCAGTGATCGGTGACCGGCCAGGCTGCAGATACGTCTATTTCTTCGAGTGAGTCACGGCGAAACCGGTATGAAACATTTGCCAATTTTAAATTATTGGCGCGATAGTTTAGTCGTACTTCGGTTAGCTTCGACTCCCCCAGATCAGTGTTGTACTGGTAACCGAGCCGCATCTTCCAGTTATCGAAGAGCTTGATGCCAAATTCAAATAGATAATCGGAGGTGCTGCTGTCACTGGGCAATTCACCCGGTAGCGTGACGTCGAGGTCATTGAAATACAGGACCTGTCCGATTGTGGCATTCATGAATTCATTACCATCTGCTGCATCGACCAGTCGTGTCGTAATACCCATGCTTAGCTGGTTTGTATCGCCGAGACGGTCATAACCGACAAAGCGGTTTTTTCTAAATAGCTGGACGACATTCAGATTCGGTTCGATTGTGTCGAACACCGGGAGATCGCTTTGATCCTGAAATGGAATATAGGTATACAAAAAACGTGGTTCAAGTGTCTGTAACCAGCCGCGTTTATTGGTTACGCGCTCAAAAATTGTATGCGCATCAAGACTGAAAATTGGTACTGCGCGGCTGGGCGTTTCAGTGGTATTGGGTGCAGTATCATTTAATTGATAAGCTGTGTAATCAAAAGCAACGGCTGGTTCAATCTCAATAAAATTCCATTGTCGCGGTATTGCGATTTCCGGCTGTATATGTCCGCGTAAGCCTGTTACACCAACATCCCGTTCAAAATACGCAAGTTCCGAGTCGAGCGTGTATTTCAGCCCAAGCCAGCCACTAGGGGTATAGCCACTTACAGCCAGTTTCGGCAGAGTCGTATACGGCAAGTCCAAATCGGTCAGTGTGTCATCCAGTGTCTGGTAATCCTCGATCCGCAGCAGTGCTGACCAGATATTGTTGGAATACTCGATTTCTGCGCGCCGTTGCAGATGAGTTTGACTGGTGCTTGCCAGTCCCGAAGATAAATCTTCAAAATAGGCCGAATCTGATACATGAATTGCATCAATTCGTGCCTGCAGGTTACGCGTGAAATTGGTTGTGTGTTGCACCGCAGCCAGTGCACGTTGCTCGTCAGTGGCATCGTCATTTGGCAATATTTCGCCAATTACGCTGCCGTTATTACTCGTTGTCAGGTAGCGAAATTCTGAGCTTAGCTGGACCCCGCGTTTGGACATATACCGAGGTGTGAAGGTGGCATCGTACTGCGGTGCAATGTTCCAGTAATAGGGAATTTCGATATCAATGCCACGCTGCTGGCTTGAGCCAATCTTCGGAATCATCCAGCCTGATTTACGTTCGTTCGACACCGGGTAGGAAATATAGGGCAGATACAGGAAAGGTACGCCTTTGAACTCGATACGTGCGTTCTTGGCGGTGCCTATACCCAGGTTTGTGTCGATGCGAATCTTACTTGCCTTGAGCATCCAGTCATTATTGCCATCGGGGCATGACGTGTAACTGACCTTGTGCAGACTTAGCTTGCCGCTTCTTTCTGCCTTAATGGACTCGCTTTTACCGCGTGCAGGAACACCCCATAACTGAAACTCCGCTACATCAAAATGAAGTTCCTCAGAAAATTGATTTATTTCGGCACGTTCCGCACTGATAATGGTTTCCGGATCACGAAATTTGACCTGGCCTTGGGCGATAAATACGCCGGTGTCGCGGTCAAAGCTTGCATCCTGTGCAGTCAGTAACCGGCTACCGCTGATGATGGATATACCGTCTTTGAAGCTGGCATTGCCACCAAGAGAGAATTCACTTTTGCCACTGTATACTGCGAATTCATCTTCCGGCACATCATCTTCAGGCAACACGAATGGTGGCGGAGCGGGGACCCGGCAAGCGCCCCAATTTGGTGCATCAGCATTGTTGCCTAGTGCAGGATCTGCGGCGTCCGCTTTGCTTGCCGCGACTGACAGGCACATTGAAAGGGTCAGTAAAAATATTCGCAACTGGGCTTACCGGATACGCGAGGGCGCAGGAAGTGGTGATTATAGGAAAATTATTGGCAGAATAATTTTTTGATTCAATATTAATTTGGGGCCATTTTTACCCAAGCTGATTTCAATCCAGCAAATTTTTTTTACACTAGGGCAGATGAAAGCAATAATTCTTGCAGCCGGGCGTGGTGAACGTATGCGGCCTCTTACCGATGAGACACCCAAGCCGCTGTTGCAGGTCAATGGCAAGCCGCTGATTGAGTACCACATTGAGGCGCTGGCTCGGGGTGGGATTCGCGATATCGTCATCAATCTGTCCTGGATGGGGGAGAAGATACGCGATCAAATCGGTGAAGGATCTAAATATGGTATTAAAATAACATATAGCGATGAAGGTGATGAGGCGCTGGAAACCGGTGGGGGTATTTTTCGGGCGCTGGCTTTGCTGGGAGATGCACCGTTCTGGCTCGTCAATGGCGATGTTTTCTGTGCTTATGACTATGATATGAGGGGGTTGGATGACGGCATGCTGGGCCACCTCGTCATGGTGCCTAATCCAGTGCATAACGAGACGGGTGATTTTTCACTGGCAGACGAGTTGGTGACTACACCAGCTACGCAGACACTGACTTATTCTGGTATCGCGGTTTTGCATCCGGATCTGTTTAACGGGGCTACGGACGGTAAATTTCCGCTTGCGCCGTTGTTTGAGGGTGCTATTGAGCGTGGTTTGTTGTCTGGGGAGCTTTTTCGGGGGCGTTGGGCAGATGTAGGTACGCCGGAACGGCTTGCAGAGTTGGGGGGCTCGTTTTAGCCGTGGTTTCAGGTCTTTCCCTGGCGCAAAATTCCGTCAGACATCTGGGTGGCACGCTGAGTGATGAATTTGTGCAGGCGGTAAACCCCGCGACGATTTATTTGAGGGTCGGCTGTAGGAGCGACTAAAGCCCCTCCTACAAAAAGTGTTAGCCATCATAGTACCCCGATGTATCAGTAGAATCTTTCCGGCAGGTACCCTTCGGAAACAGTAAAGCCGCTTTGGCTAAGAAAAATAATGAGACCACAGAAAATTCAGAAGGCGTTTCCGAAGGGTACCTGCCGGAAAAATTCTGCTCAGGGAAAGACCTGAAACCACGGCTAAAACTCCACACCCCCTAACACCCAATCTCTTCCCGCAACCGATAACCCAGATCATCAGCCACCCGTTCCATATCACAAGGACCACCAAGCGCGGCAAGTTGCGTCATCTGTATGCCCTTAAATCCGCATGGATTGATTCTCTCAAACGGTGTGAGGTCCATATCGACGTTTAGAGCGATGCCGTGGTAGCTGCAACCGCGGCGGATGCGCAATCCGATGCTGGCCAGTTTTTTTGCACCGACATAGACTCCCGGGGCATCGCCTCGGTTGCGTGCTTCGATGCCGTATTCGGCCACGGTGTTGATCACAGCATTTTCCAGTGCCGATACGAGATCACGGATTGTTAGCCCGGCACGTTTGAGGTCTATGAGCGTATAGGCGACCAGCTGGCCCGGTCCGTGGTACGTGACTTGACCGCCGCGATCGACTTTTACGATGGGGATCTCGCCGGGTGTCAGTATGTGGCTGGGGTCGCCTGCCAGCCCGAGTGTGAAGACCGGGGCATGTTCGACTAGCCAGATTTCGTCCGGTATATCGGTTGATCGATGCTCTGTAAATTCGGTCATCGATTTGAGTGTCGCTGCGTAGTCGCTCAGGCCGAGATGACGGATATGGATCATGATGGTGTTTATAGCAGGAATCGGATCTTGTGCGCTGAGTGTTGTGGCAGTTGTCCCTACAGTACGTAGAGTACTTGCTTGCTGGCGGTCAGCGTTCGGTAGATGCGATCGAGGTGGTCCTGGTCGCGGGCATCGACTGTGACCGTCACAGATAGAAAGTTGCCATTCTTGCTGGCCTGAATCGAAATATCATCGGCGCTGATATCGTCTACATGTGGGCTGATAATTTGTAGTACGTGCGCTTCAAATTCAGACTGATCACGACCCATGGCTTTGATTGGAAAGCGGCACGGGAAATCGATCAGGCTTTCTTTTTCAGCCATGTAATTGCGCCTCATATAACTGATTTACTGCTGCCCAGATTGGGCCTGGTTGTCCGTTACCGATAATCTGGTCATCAATCCGGACGATGGGTGCAATACCTTTCATTGCTCCGGTAAACCAGATTTCGTCGGCAGCCAGCAGGCGTTCAATTGATACCCGTTCTTCACGACAGGCAAAGCCCGCTTCGCGGGCTATGTTAACGACGTTATCAGTTGTTGTGCCGGGTAGTACTTCAGTGCCATGCGGTCTGCGCACCAGCGTCTCATTTTCGACAATTATGATAGAACTGACAGCGCCCTCAGTGACATAGCCATCATCAGTCAGGATTGCATCGATGGCTCCGGCTTCGGCTGCTTTTCGTTGGGCCAGTATGTTGGGTAGTAGCGCTGTAGATTTGATGTCACAACGATTCCAGCGATCATCCGGCAGCATGATTGCGGTGACGCCGGCTTCGTACTGGTAACCGCCCAGTTCAGTGGCCATGGCAAATACTGTTGGCTGAACATCCTCTGAATAGGCGTGATTTCGGCCAGACTCAACCCCGCGGCTGACCTGTATGTAAATCGCCATCGTGCCACCGCCGTTGAGCTTAACGAGTTCGGCGATTAAATTTTGCCATGCGTTGTCGCTATGCGGATTGCGGATGTTAATAGCCTTGAGACTGCGATCGAGTCGCGCCACATGCGCATCGAGCAGCAACGGTGTGCTGGCATACACCGGTATGACCTCATAGATTGAGTCAGCAAATAAAAAGCCACGATCCAGCGGTGAAATACATACTTCTGCCAGCGGCATGAAATTGCCATTGAGCCCGGCAATTGCGAGTGGTTGCGCCATCTATTCGAACCAGAGCAGCACTGAATCTTTCGCTACCTGCCAAAGCGTACCCTCGTTGATTGAGCTTAGTGCAAACAGATTTGCCTCGGCCACTGTCTCACTATTGAGGTTTACGCGTACTGTGCCTAGTCGTGTTGTGTGGTCGACAGGTGCGATGATTTGTGGCGGTAAATCCAGTTTCGCCTCAATTTGCGCATAGCTGCCGCGTGGGATCGTGATATACAGATCCTGTTCGAGCCCGATTCCGGTAGTCTCGGTATCACCTTTCCAGACGCGAGCCTCGGTCACCGAATCGCCTGCTGTGTACAGCAGGCGGGTCTCGTAAAAACGGAACCCATAGTTCAATAATGCTTGCGAATCCTTGGCCCGGGCTGAAGGACTTTTTGTGCCGAGTACGACACTGATCAGGCGCATATCATCACGTTTTGCCGATGACACCAGGCAGTAGCCGGCGGCATCTGTCATGCCTGTTTTCAATCCATCGACACTTGGGTCACGCCAGAGCAGGGCATTACGATTCTTTTGTGTGATTTTGTTGTAGGTAAATTCTTTTTGAGAATACCAATTGTAGTACTCGGGAAACTCCTCAATCAGCTGAGCTGCAAGCCGTGCAATATCATTTGCCGATGTGTAGTGATCATTGGCAGGCAGGCCGGTTGAATTCTGGTACTGAGTATTGAGCATACCAAGCTCAGCCGCGTACTGATTCATTAATTGGGCGAAGACTGCTTCATTTCCAGCGACGTATTCAGCCAATGCAACGCTGGCATCGTTGCCAGATTGCACGATCATGCCTTGCAGCAGATCTTCGACTGTGACGCGAGTGCCTACCTCAATGAACATGCGTGAACCGGACGTACGCCAGGCTTTTTCACTGATCATGACCTGATCATCAAGAGAAATTTGCTCGGACTTCAGCGTACGAAATACGGCATAAGCGGTCATCAATTTTGTGATGCTGGCCGGGTCCATGCGTTCATTCTCATTACTGGATGCAAGGATATGGCCGCTGTTGTGATCGAGCAGGACATAACCGCGTGCACCTATCTCTGGCCCCGAAGGTACCGGGACCTGGGCTTGTGCCAGCCCAATGAACCACAAAATACAAACACTCATTAGCGCCGTGCTGTGGAGTCTAGTCATTTCAAATACCTGATGGAAAAAGTAAAAATGTGCAGCAATGATATAACGGTTGCTTGGCAATAGGCATCAAGTGCCTGGCGCGCCTGGTGCTTCAGTAACAAGGTGAGTGTCGACAATACCAAGCGTGGCAACCCTTTCGACTAACTGATCGTATTCGGTGACATTGGTGATTGGTCCGAGGCGTACGCGAAAGATTGGCGGTACCCTGACCGCATCCGAGCGAATCATGGCATTTGGAAAATCACTGCCGTGTAGTTGATCGACCAGTTGTTGTGCGTTGGCACGGTCGCCGAACGCGCCAACCTGAAGAAATAGGTTGATGTCAGCCGTTGCCTTGTCTTGTGCTTCCTGCGCTGTAGCGATGGTGTTTGTGATATCGATATCTCGCTGTGCCGATTGGTTCGTTATCGCTTCGATTTCGACAAGCGCGGTGCCGGCCGAGACAATATCGAGTTGAGTTGCCGCTGCAAAAGACAGGTCAATAATACGGTTATCAACAAATGGGCCACGATCATTGACTGTCACAATGACGCTGCGACCATTTTTCAGGTTACGGACACGAACCTGAGTCGGCAATGGCAGTGTTTTATGTGCGGCTGTCATTGCGTGCATATCGTAGATGACGCCACTGGATGTCTGTCTGCCGTGAAATTTCTTTCCATACCAGGAAGCAACGCCGCGTTCCTTAAACCCGTTGCTGCTGTCCATGACGTAATAGCGCTGGCCAAATACTTCATAGAACGGCGGATTTCCGCGTGAGCTTTTTTTCTTTGTTTGCCCTGAATTACTTTGTGGCGGCGCACTGGCTGTATCGTCCCACCTGACTGCTTGTTTGCAGCCACCGAGCACGAACCAGGAGCCAATTAATACGGCTATAGGCAGAAGTTTGCACAGTAGGTATACCGGGCTGTTGATTCGGTCTCTCATGCGGTCGCGTAGGTCAGGTCGATGGTTGCTCAGTTGTCGGTACGATTAGCTGCAATACCAAGCGTGGCATGTGCTTGCGACAATGCATCGGATAATTGAAACACGGCCAGCGCATACATTGCGCTGCGATTGTAGCGGGTGATGACATAAAAATTATGAAATCCAACCCAGTATTCCATGCCGGCTTCTCCCTCCAGGCTGATAAGTTGTGCGGGCTCCGCAGACTCAAGTTCAGTTTTGAACCTGATGCCGCGATTTGTCAGGGATCCGACTGTTTCAGTCATTTTCAGTGAGTTATTGCCAGTCGGTACGGGGAAGCTTTTGTCTGAGCTGCCTTGCACGGCAACCGGCGTACCGGCATGCCAACCATTTTCGATAAAGTAGTTGGCGACACTCATCAGGATATCATCCCAGTTGCTGAGTAAATCGCGCCGCCCATCGCCATCACCGTCGACGGCATAGGCTCGGTAGCTGCTCGGAATGAACTGTGGCGGACCCATTGCCCCGGCATATGATCCGAGGAGCTCGGTCAGTTCCAGTTGTTCTTCACGGGCAAGTAAAAAGAGCTCTTTGAGCTGACCACGAAAGAATTTTGCACGAGGTGGGTAGTCAAAGCCGAGTGTGGCCAGAGCATCAATGACCCGGTAGCTGCCGGTCAGGCGTCCGTAAAAGGTTTCAACGCCAATAATTGCGGCAATAATTTCAGCCGGTACACCGGTCTGTGTGGAAATTCGGGTGAGTTGGTCGGCATGTTCCTGCATGAATTTAATGCCGGCATTGATTCTTTTTGGGGTAATAAAGATCTTGCGATACTCATGCCAGGGGCGGGTTCGCTCTGCGGGTCGGCTGATTGCATCAAGAATTTTTTGTTTGGTTTCCGATTGCGTCAGGATCAACTGTACATAGTCCCTGTCAAAGTCGTGCTTCACCGCAAGTTCATCGATGAAGCCCTTGATATCGTCACGTTCCGCATCAAGTGCAAATGACATACGTGGTATGAGGCTAACAATGGTGATGGCAGCCAGTGTGGCGGCGAGAAGATAGCGATTTGGTTGGGTCGGTTGGTTCCGTGTCATCTTGCCAGTAGTTTCCGATGCGTTTGAATAGACATCAGAATACCGAAACCGGCCAGCAGGGTCACCATTGATGTGCCTCCGGCGCTGATGAGTGGCAGTGGTACGCCGACAACCGGTAAAAGGCCGGTGACCATAGATGTATTGACGAAAACATAAAAGAAAAAGGTCAGGCTGATGCTGCCGGCCAGCAATCGCGAGAAGGTATCTTGCGCCATCGATGCGATGAACAGGCCGCGACCGACGATGAAGAGATAGGCGAACAATATGACGAGCGCTCCCATCAGGCCGAATTCTTCACCAATGACTGCAAAGATGAAATCAGTCGAGCGCTCGGGCAGAAATTCGAGTTGGCCCTGGCTGCCGTTCAGCCACCCTTTGCCGAACAGTCCGCCGGAGCCGATGGCGATCTTGGATTGAATGATGTGGTAGCCGGCACCGAGTGGATCATTGTCAGGATTCAGCAGCGTCAACACGCGACTCTTCTGGTAGTCGTGCATGACGAAATACCACAACAGCGGCATTGAAATCAGGGCAGTTGCAATTGCGCCGATGATATAACGTGCGCCAATACCGGCGAGAAATATGACGGTGGCGCCCGACAGTACAATCAGGATGGCAGTGCCGAGGTCCGGTTGTATGGCTATCAGCCCGACCGGTACGAATGTAATCACGAGACTGGCGGCAATCAGGCCAAATGATGGTGGCAGGGCCCGATTGTGTAGTAACCAGGCCAGCATCATCGGCAGACCGAGCTTCATGATTTCTGATGGCTGAAATCGGACGCCAAGATTCAGCCAGCGCTGTGCGCCCTTACC
>Ga0233412_10001490_pt1 | contig 12117 bp, 14 predicted proteins | sample Na_anoxic_4_MG_FD_180667 | JGI IMG/M metagenome (GOLD analysis project Ga0233412, IMG submission 180667) | Seawater microbial communities from Saanich Inlet, British Columbia, Canada - Na_anoxic_4_MG | ecosystem: Environmental > Aquatic > Marine > Inlet | place: Canada: British Columbia... | reverse complement strand
CCTCAATATTATACTTATTGCGAAGGATGTCAAAGAAGAGCTCGCGATTGATGTAAAAGCCACAATTGAAGTTAGAGTTAATTAACACTGTTTCTGTCTTTTCCAACAACACACATACTTTTGATGGCATGTGTGGTGTGAGAACATCCACCACCATGCGAATAACATCTAGAAACACAGCGTCTGTTTGTATTCCAGGAATTTCCAATTTTCCAGTATTAAACACCTTGACATGGAATTCTTTAAACACGTTCCGTTCTTTAATTCTTAAAATTATGACAAAGCAATTATAGAATGCACTTTTCTTCTTGGATCGATAGCTAATTACATCTTTTTTACAAATACCAATACTTACTTTACGTATATCTTTAAACTTAATCCTCCCCATTGGATTGTCGATACTGGTCATAACATTTTCTTCTATACATGTTTCGTTTTTGAGCTTCTCTTGTATGCAATTTAGTTCGGCCTTTTCTGTTGAATTGAACTTCATCTGTTTTTTCACTACTCCGACAGCAGGCGTTGAATAATTCAAAACAGGAATTTTCCAAAAGACCTCCTTTAGATCAACCGATTGATTGAGGTAAGATATATTAGTTTTGGTGGAAATGTAGATGTCGCTGGCTTTAGGACATTCTTGGTTGGCTATAGATGACGATAACACAACTTCAGGGTCTGCACATTCCACATCGTCGTCGCCTGTGCACGACATAAATTGCTCCCATTCATCATCGACATTAATATCTGAAAGTTCCATTTTGTACTACTTAAACGTTCTTTATATTAATTTCATTTATTTTCTTTATGTTGTTTATATTATCTATTTAAATATATTTGCAAAATATTTTTGTAGGAGTTATATATGTTTGGTGTTACCAACCACAGATCTACCCCCGTCCCTATTTCAAATATGCCACAAGCGAAACAGGAAACTGATACAACCTATACACATTTTGATCCGTTCGCGTCGTCTCCTCCAAACGATTTTCTTCGGAAATTAAACCAAAGACTTGTCATGTACGACAATAATCACGTGAAAGATAATGGAGTTATCTCACGCATAAAAAGTCTAAGTTTGAAAAACGAATAATCGATCATTCCTGTGGAGCTATCTTGTGTATGCATTGTGCTTTCTACGAACTGGAGAAAACGTATGTTATTTGTGGCGGGGTAGGTTCTGATTATATAATTTAAAAAGTCTGTAATTATGTTTTTAATGTCTATATTGTATTGAATAGATAACTGGTGCACGAAAGAAACGATATCTTTCATGTCATCATTTCCGATAAGTTTAGAACAAATATTATCCCATACACTCTCGGTGATGATTTCATACTGATCAGTTGTCCCCATATGTTGATTGGTTTGCATAAAATTTACCATACTACGAATATCAGAGCGATACAATTTTTGCACTGATTTTAGATTTTTTTCGCTGATTGCTAGTTTTTCATTTTGAGCTATTTTTTTCAGAAATGCAATGATTTCTGACTGAGGTAATTGGTTAAAACGCAGTTTTAGGAATTCGTTCTGTAGTCCATCGTCTATTTTGCTAATGTAGTTGCAAATTAAACAGAAACGAACATTGGATGGATAGCTCTGGAGTAAATAACGCAATGCTTGCTGTGCGTTCTTGGTCATGTAGTCCACTTCGTCCAAAATGATGAACTTCATTCCGGTGCTGAAGAGTGGATTGGACGAAACAAAGGAACTGATCTGGTTGCGAATAGTGTCAATTCCTCTCTCATCGGATGCATTCAAATGGATGGTTAGCCCGTTGCCCTTAATTCCCATTTTTTTGTTGTATGCATTAATAACATTAATAATGGTTGTTGTCTTACCTGTTCCAGGAGGACCATAAAAGAGAAGGTTAGGAAAATAAGACTTGTGGATAATGTTTGACAATATTTGTTTGTTCAAAGGCTCAAGAACGATGTCTTCGAAACGTGTGGGGCGATGTTTTTCTACAAAAGGACAAAAGGTGTTCATAGTTGTTTAACTACATGGAAAAGGTTTATATTATTTTGACAAGTGTAATAGTATATTTGCTTTGTAATTCATATTCATAAAAAATGATTTACAAAGTACGTTTTGTTATAACTAAACGTTACAGGATGGACCAATATACACAGCTTTCAAATAAGAGTGGCTATCTTGAAATTATTCTCGGACCCATGTTTTCCGGGAAGACCAGCAAGATATTGGAGGTGTATAAACAATGTACTTTCTGTAGTATTCCAGTTATGGTCATCAATCATTCTGTAGATACTCGGTATGGTACAAGTGTAATTAGCACTCACGATGGACAAAAAATTCCCAGTTTAATTACAGATAATATTCAAGAATTGTGGAAAAGTGAACGTGATAATAAGGTGGATGTGGTGTTGATTAACGAAGGTCAATTCTTCGAAGGTCTCTATGAAGCGGTAGTGCAAATGTTGAAGGAAGAAAAACGCGTCTATGTTTGTGGTCTCGATGGAGATTTTAAAAGAGAGAAGTTTGGGGAAATACTTGATCTAATACCTATATGTGATAATGTCTATAAATTGCATAGTTTATGCGGTGTATGTAAGAATGGAAGAGAGGGAATATTCTCACAACGTATTACCAAGGAAACAGACCAGACATTGGTTGGTGTGGAAAATTATATTCCAGTGTGCAGACATTGCTTTACAGAAGCATCCCGGATTAATGGATAGATAGATACTCACTTTCAAAATATATATTTAGAAACTATTTAAATCGAGAATTTTATAGTTAGTATAATGGATAATACACCCACAGCACCAAAGAAAAGAGGACGCAAACCCAAAAATAGCTTGTCTAAGCCTGATCTCGTTAATATTACATCTGATAACGTAATTATGGAACCCAACACGCAAGATGAAAATAAAGAACCTGAAAAACCTCTTCCTAAAAAGAGAGGCAGAAAACCCAAAGGTGGCAAAATTGTAGTTCCAGCGACCCCTCAGACAGAAGTTCTGGCTACAAAGGTTAATGTGATTATGCATTTGAAATGTTCGCTGAAGGATTTGCAAACTACACACACCAGTGAAATGGAGCCATACAATTCTCAACTGACCGGGACCTTCGAACCCATTGCAACTGATATGGAGATAAATTATGCTAGTAACTATGTTATCAACAACACACAGCCTGAGATAAATAATCAGACAACATGCGAGACCCCCCCTGAAGAAACAACCGATGAAACCTCGAAAAAGGAGGTCTGGAAGAAAATTAAACAGCTTGAACACCAACTGCACCACAATTATTCAAGTGAAACAAGTTCGGCATGTTTTTGGTGCACCTATCCGTTCGACAATCCGCCTATTTACATCCCCAAGTTTTATTTGAAGGAAACATATCACGTATATGGATGTTTTTGTAGCCCAGAATGTGCAACGGCTCATTTGATGCAAGAAAATATTGATAGTTCCATTAAATTTGAACGATACTACCTATTGAACAATATTTATGGAGGTGTATATAACTACACGAAAAACATAAAGCCTGCGCCTTCACCCTTCTATATGCTGGACAAATTTTACGGAAATCTGAGTATTCAAGAATACAGGTCTCTTCTCAGCAACGAGCGTTTATTTTTAGTTGTAGATAAGCCGTTAACCAGAGTGATGCCTGAGTTACACCGAGCAAACGAGGACCACATTATCAACAATAAAATGATTCCAACCAATCAAGGTGTAAAACGTGTGAACAAAAAAACGACTACAAAAAACGATATTCTTGCTGAAAATTTTGGTCTCAATGTTGGTGGCAATGTATTAGAAAAAATGTGAGCGTGTTAGCTTTCGTTCTATATCATATTTTATAGCATTAGACATGTAAAACCTTGATTTAACAGCATAAAAATAATAATTAAATATATTTTCCTATCGAAATATATTTAACACCCACCAAAAACAACCTTGTGATTACTCGAGAACAGGGTAGCTACCTTGAAGCAATATACCACATTGGCCTTGACCATTATTATACTGCTCGCCACGGGCTAAGTAGATATATCCATTGTTTCCCCATGTTACTCCCCATGAATTTTTTACCTTATAGAAATCATCTCCGTTCATAGACCCATACCCAACAACCAAAACCCCGTGGTCAAGATTGGTTCCACAATCCCCAGTAAACACACCTGTGCTATACAATTGAAAATCCTTTTGGTCCGCCTCAATCGCGATAGAAACTGGTTGTTGAGAAAGCGCATCCATCATAGCATTATCCGATTTGGGTTGAACATCCACATGTTTTGCGACCTGGCTGTTACGTATGTTATCACAGGTTGTTTGACACGTTCCAGCGGTTTGAGTAGTTCCGGATACATAAGGATAATCGTTTTCAGAACACAATCCATTATTCTTACTGATCCAGTTAAATGCGTTGTCCATGAGACCCCCATTGCATCCATGGTCTGATCCTCCATGTTTAAAATTATCACAATCTACAAGCTGTTGTTCGGAAAAAGATTCAAGTGATCCGTGTTCTAGGAAATAAGCTCCTTCCAAAGCTCCGGTGGTAGAAAAGCTCCAACAAGACCCACATTGACCCTGGTTTTTTACTGGTGTAACTGCACCCTTTTCTTCCCAATCAACAGAGGACGGAACCGCTGTATTAAAGGGAACTGAACGCAAAGAATGTGTGCGTGGATTAAAATGACCACTGGAGTGAACGTATAACGAGTATTCTTCAGTGTTCATTCCAGACAAGTGGTTGTGGTCCAACGTGTATGTGAGATTTTTCGCATTGGTTTCACGAATATGGACGTCGTTATCCATCCAATTCAGAAAAACATGTTGTTTGTGATCTTCATCTTGAATGTTAATATCAAAAGTGTGTATCCAGTCTTCAAATCTGGTTGAAAAATGAGATGCGTTTGTAATAGAAAGCGCAAATAGAGCCCATGTACAAAGAAGTTTGAACATTATAACTTATATGTATAAAATAACTTTAACTTAAAATATCGCATTGTATTAGTTTTATTGATGATCGTTGAAATCTTGTCTGGCTTGGACCGGATCGGGTAGCTGAACGTTTCCCATTTGTCGTCGAAGTTCTTGATAAATTCGTTGATTAACTGAAACTGCTTTTTTGTTATCATTTTTCTTGTGTAAAACACCTAAATATTGTTGAATACACATGACAACGTCGTAATTGTGTTTTGCAAGTTCTCGTTTTGCCTGCTCTTCGGAATAATCAGTTTGTCGCAACACAACGCCTACCCGTTCGCTGATTTCATCGTTACTGATACATGTTAGGTCCATTAATATGTATATACAAAAGTTTATATTTAAATTTAATTATTTGAACATAGACTAATGCTAATAATTAAATGTATTAAACAGGTCCTTGTATGGATATTTATAGTATGAACTTGCTGAAAAATAAAGAAGACAATGATGATATATCTGTTTTCACCTGTAAACTGCAGACAATGATAAACGATTATGTAGATAGTATGATTTGCAAAGAAATGGAAAACTATAAGACATACAGGGAAGTATATGATCATATTTTGAAACTACCAATGGTTTCTTCCAGTCTAGAGAACAGCGTGACAAAAGTGCATACACACATGTCTAAAAAAATTGCGGATTTGACCAACGAAAATATCCGTCTCGGCGAGGAAATCTGCTCGTTGCGTTCCAAAGTAGAGTCGTTCAAAAACGACGAAAACATAACACTTGAAATAAAAGAGCCTGAGCAACCACAACAAGGATTATCTTCAGTCCCGACTTATACTTCCGAGAAACAGGTGTATTGCGAAATAACATACACCGAAGACAAAAATACAAAAAAGGGAGACAATTCAAACCATGTCGATAAAGAGGAGGAAGATAAAAATTCGTTTGAATGCGATGATTGTAACAAAAAAGGAGGCGATTGTTTCGAAGAGATTGGTATATCTAAAGAAGAATACAACGTATATATAGACTTGGGTGAGCCGGATAGATGTGAAGATTGCTTTAATAAATGGAGAGAAACAGATGATGCATCAGAATATGTAAAAAAGGTAAGCAATGAAGAAGACGATGAGGAAGAGGAGGAAGAGGAGGAAGAGGAGGAAGAGGAGGAAGAGGAGGAAGAGGAGGAAGAGGAGGAAGAGGAAGAGGTTGAAGTTGTAGATGAAAAGGATGATTATATGTGTGGTAGTTGTGGAACTAATTTTGATTATAAATTGAATGAACCAGTATACAATGACAATGCCCCCGATGATGAATGTGCTTTTTGTGGAACTAAGTATGATGATAAATGGGCTGAACAATACAAATCATTTAAGAAAAATGATACAAAATTACAATGTGAAGAAGAGGATGAAGTTGAAGTTGAAGTTTCACAAGAAAATGAGGAAGAAACTGAAGAAGTTGAAGTTACAAAAGTAGAGGAGGAAGAGGAAGAGGAAGAGGAAGAAGAGGAAGAGGAAGAGGAAGAGGAAGAGGAAGAGGAGGAAGAGGAGGAAGAGGAGGAAGAGGAGGAAGAGGAGGAGGAAGAGGAGGAAGAGGAGGAAGAGGAAGAGGAAGAGGAAGAGGAAGAAGAGGAAGAGGAAGAGGAAGAGGAAGAGGAAGAGGAGGAAGAGGAGGAAGAGGAGGAAGAGGAGGAAGAGGAGGAGGAAGAGGAGGAAGAGGAGGAAGAGGAGATAGAGGTAGAAGAAATGACATTTGGGGGTAGAAACGTTTATGTAACAAATAAGGTTAATGGTTTAATTTACGAATTTTTACCAGAGGATGAAATTGGGGACGAGATTGGAAAAATTAAAAAGGGAAAACCATTTTTTTATTGACATAGTATATATCTAAAATGAAATTATGTCCTCCTGCATTCATTTTCGCAGTGTATATAATGATTCAGATCGTTCTTGATTTTGTCTTTGGAAATTACAACATTTCGTTGGCTAAGCTTGCACTATCATTGTTATATGTGATATTTCTCAATTTTTTGTGTTCCATTGGATTATATGTGGTTGCATGGCTTTTTGTGTTTATTCCATTTGTCTTATTAAGTCTAGCAGTAACCATGTTATTGTATAGTCTGAAATTGAAGGAAACCTCTGGAAAAACGACTACTGACGATGAAGATATCCCCATTCCCATTGTTATTTTACCTAACCATAAAATTATACAACCTCTCAACAACAAATGTATTCTTGTAACCGATATTGTCCCCCCTAAACACGGAATGCGAGGGGAAAGCAAAACTAAAATGTATTGCATGTAAATCATTAACATCGAGGAAAATAATATAAACATTTATTTGTCATGAGTATATTATTATGAAAAGTGCCGTTCTATTTTCATTTTTTGATTTTGGTGTTAGACTATACACAACTGCTCAAATAGCTTGGTTCAAACTAATGACCAATTTTGTAATTCCTGTAAAGAAACGCATCCCGCATTATACCGGAAACACGTTCTCTATTGTTAATCATGGTGAGATATTCATGTGCTTTGAGGAGGAAACTATAAAAAATACGGATTTTTGTCTAGTAAAACAGAGAACACACCCAGGGAACTCTTCAAACATGATCGTGTTGAGAAACAAAAATAATTTCAAAAAATACTTACTTGACGCTGAAAGTACTTATCAAGAATGTGCATTTAAATTCATAAGTATGGAGATTGTGATAGACAACAAACGATTACATGTCCCCTTGTTTTTACAAGACAACTACAACTATTTCATGGTGGATAACGAACTAGATAAAGACTTTATGTTGTATTTTATAAAGACGCATCTGCTTTCAGAATACCAAGATATATTTGGCGATACCAGTTTTCACAATATTATCAACGGGGAATTTCAGTTCGATATCATCGATCATAACTGCGAGTCCAAGTGTATAGACGGACAAGCAACCATCAAGTTTTTCAAAGAAGCATATGAGATCGAGTGAATAAATATAATGTAAACGATATAAAAAAATAAAGGGATATTATTCAAATGGTAACCCTTGGTTCTGCCTTGGCAACAAAAGAAGAGGACTATCATAAACTATCCGATACGTGGTGTTTGTGGGCGCATCTACCACACGATACCGACTGGAGCGTAGAGAGTTACAAAAACATTATGACACTTCAGTCGGTTGAGGAAACCATCGCGGTCATGGAGTCGATGCCAGATACTCTAGTAAAAAACTGCATGTTGTTTATTATGAGATCGGGTATTAAACCGACCTGGGAAGATCCTAAAAATCGTGATGGTGGTTGTTTTTCGTACAAAGTTACAAACAAACACGTATATAACGTATGGAAAGAATTGTGTTATGTACTTGTTGGTAACACGATAAGTTCAGATAGCCATTTTGTTGCCAATGTAACGGGTATTACCATATCCCCCAAAAAAAATTTTTGTATCATCAAGATTTGGATGTCTACATGCGATAATCAAAATCCTGGTATCATTACCAACGAGATTAACAACATCACGAGTTCGGGCTCTATTTTCAAAAAGCACACTCCGGAGTATTAAAATCGATAGCAAATAATTATGCATATTCATAAATTATGCATAATCAAATAATATATATATATTCTCTATATGTGTGGAGGTATGGAACATCATACTTTCTCATTTATTTTGTCATCAAAATCGTCTTCTTTCTCCTGGGTCTCCTGGGGTTCCTTTGGTTCCACCAAGTCTAATTCAGACGTACCAATAACATCTCGTATGGGTTTCGTTGAGGATCGTCTGTATGATTCGTGTACAAGGGGGGTGGGTTTGTATATTTCAAACTTACTTTCACTTTGTTTCTGTGTAGAATTGATATCATCTACTGGAATACTTACCAATAGATCGACGCCTAGTGGCTTACGCAAAAGGTTCGATGCCTCACAAAGTTTCACATAAATGCTGTATTTGTGATTTAAGTAATCTTTTCCGTCTTCACCTCTATTTTCGCGTCGTAGCGAAAGCGTCTTATATATATCGACTGCGAGTGTGTAAAACTCCTTAGATTGTTTAAGTTCCAAATCCATACTGCTTTGAATGCCTAAATAAAGTTCCATTGCTCCCAATATTCCCATCACCATTCCAATTAAACATGTGATACCAGAAATAATCTGTTGTTCCATGAGTGGTTGCAACCCAACCGACGCAGTACTATTGATGCTTGCAAGGATAATGAGTGGGACACGGAAATATTTACCATATCCCTTAAAGTGATAATATCTTTTTCGATGACATTCGCTTAAATTAACGCAGTTAATTCGAACTCTTTCTAGTATTTCCTCGACTTCTTCAGACCACGACACATGGTTATCCACCAATTGCACTGATGTGTTATCATTCAGTAACGTGTTTTCCAACAAAAAGTTTTCGTTGTTCATGTGATTATATACTAACATGCTATTTTTTGTGCGTGTCATGAAGTGACATTATCGATCAGTCCGATGTGGGGAGTGGTCGCTGTCCCTTCTCCACCACCAGTGGTTGGGGGATAAACGTAGGACCTTTTTCAAATACATTGACGCTTTGCATTGTTTTTATTTCAGGGACAAGTGCAGGTTGGGGAGTAACAAGATTGGTGGAGTTTATGCCAAATAGAAAAGATTCGATGTCAGGTGCGTTTTCCGACATGGTGTTCCAAGGTAGTTGTCCAGGATTTAGACCATTTCCTGCCCACTTGGTGTCGTATGCCTCTCCATAGGCAGAATGTTTATAAATGGTCTCGTGTCTGGCGTGTGCATATGCTGATTGCTGTTGACAATAATTGCCAGGGGTGTTGTTGTTTCGGGTCGATGCCATATAGTATAGTATAATCGAAGATAAATTTATTTAAGATCAAATCAATCCGCAACCGATGTTTATGAGCTGATTTCTATACACCGAGGAGCTTTGAATTCAATTTCTCCAATCTCTCCCTAAATACCTCGTCATTCTGCATAATGTATCCGCTTAAACACTGATGTGTGATGTACATATAGTCAAAAGAGAACATTACCATAAGCCCCGTTATCGGATCTTCGCTGAAAAAGATGGAGGCACACGTTTTCATACATTCTTGTAGTCCTTCATTGTCCTTCACCCTTTCGTAAAGATCGGTGATTGAATCGTTGATCGCTTTATCATCAAACTCTTCTATTCCAAATATCCCCAGCATATCTTTTCGATACATGATATCTTGATCAATGCACTCCGCAATATTATATGTACATCGGTAAGTTGTATCGTACATATAATATCCCCTGTCAATCATTTAAATTCTTTTCGAATAATTACTTGCTGTTGCAGGTATCGCGCATGAGTTCGCGGGAGGGAACCCCTCCACGCACCCATCCCGAAGAAGCTGCACCTTCTACGCTGTATGCAGGATTTGTATATCGCTCTTTGAGGTCCTTCTGGAGAGGAGTATTAGTGTAGTCCAAGTAACTCTTTTCGCCGAGCTTGGTGATGCTACGCTTGTTGGTAATCATCTCGCCTTGCTGGATCTCCGATTCTACGTTGGGATCCACCGACCCGCGTCCTAAATAGGGAACTGTGGCAAAGGGTCGCTGGAACAAGTCAATGCGACACTTGGGGTGTGTCTGGATAGTGCCAATGAGAAGTTGGGAGTTAGTATCGATGTTGCACCCTCCAGCCCCGTTCTGAAACCCTCCCTTGTAGTTGATACCTGGTTGTGTAGTTGCTAAAGAGATGGGCTTCTTCATGGAACAATCGCTAGCGAAGTAGTTTTGCAATGTGTAGTTGCATGTATTGGTATTCTGGATACTACGTTGGTCCATGCTACAATCATCGTTTCCAATGCGCGACATATTGTCAAAAATATAATTAGACACGTTTGCCATCTGTTTATATATATACTTCCACAAAAAACTTTTGTGGAAGTAGTGATAAAAATTTAATTTACTATATTTTCATATTTCTGGTCGGTTATCGTATCGTGACCGACACCTATACTTCATTGTAATAGATTGTGATGTTTGCGTATCGTGGTCCATTACTTCCACCAAAACCCGTGCTAATGAGTTTGATAATGAGCCCTCCGTTACTTGCACCATTAATCACGTTTTGGTCGGATGTGAAATAGGTGTCAAAATCGGTTTGTTTAAACACGAAAGTGGCGTCCGTTGGCCAGAGATCTGCTCCTGCTGGCATAGTGTATCCACGTGTGCCGCGCTGGGTATCTGTAATCAAACCTGTGCTGTTGTCTCCTCCGTTTCCATCGACCTCAATGTCCTCAATAGTGCCGATTGTTGTCGTTGCGCCAGATTGCGACACTGTAATAAGTTCCAATGTGATGTCGGCATCGCCGCCTGCACTGGAAGCACCTAGCGCTTCAAACCTGTATCCTGTAATATTCGCGTTCGTGTTCAAGAAATCCACATATCCTAAGTTGGTGATATCGTAATTTATGGCGGTTGTTCCTGTGAATGCAACAGAACTCACCGATAACCACTTTCCGAGAGATTGGTAGCTTGCTGGAGTGGTGAATACGATGTCTTCTGTAGTAGAAGTGGGGACTCCGGTGCTTTCACTAATAGACACTCCGGTGATTGTCGCGGTTGCAGAGGCACCGCTCAATGTGACACTATTGATTACTAACAGCACATGGTTGTTTCCAGGACCAAAGAGCGTTGTGTAGTTTGCAGTGAGACCGGTGGCTACTGATGTCTGTGTTCCAGCTATATAGAAAATGTTTCCCGTGTGTTGTCCAGTTATTTCTGTGGAATACTGCAACGATGACGTAACTGATGGTCCAATGGGTCCAATGGGTCCAGTGTTGCCAGTAATTCCTGTAGTTCCAGTGCCTCCTGTAGTTCCAGTAGTTCCAGTAGTTCCAGTAGGACCTGTAGTTCCAGTGTTTCCAGTATCTCCTTTATCTCCTGTAATTCCTGTGTTTCCAGTGTCTCCCGTAATTCCTGTCGTTCCAGTTGTTCCAGTATTTCCAGTAGCCCCGGTGTTTCCAGTGTTTCCAGTGGTTCCGGTATCTCCTTTATCTCCAGTCATTCCAGTCGTTCCAGTGGGACCCGTATTTCCTGTATTTCCGGTGTTTCCAGTATCTCCTTTATCTCCAGTCATTCCAGTCGTTCCAGTGGGACCCGTATTTCCTGTATTTCCGGTGTCTCCCGTAATTCCTGTAGGTCCTGTAGCCCCTGTGTTTCCAGT
>Ga0233412_10001489_pt1 | contig 12119 bp, 26 predicted proteins | sample Na_anoxic_4_MG_FD_180667 | JGI IMG/M metagenome (GOLD analysis project Ga0233412, IMG submission 180667) | Seawater microbial communities from Saanich Inlet, British Columbia, Canada - Na_anoxic_4_MG | ecosystem: Environmental > Aquatic > Marine > Inlet | place: Canada: British Columbia... | reverse complement strand
AGATAGTTGCAGTCACCTTTCCCCCATTTTGGGGAAATCAGTTCCCATTTTGGGGATTTCCATGATGAGTGTGAACAATCCTAATATCATTACTGTCTTCATGATAATATGTGTTCATATATCATCAGGTATACAAGTATAAAGATAATACTTGCTATACTGATAAATCTTAATTTGTCCTTTCTGTCTCTCATTTCTTGTGTATTTGTTTTAGTTTATCTACTGCTGTTCTAAAGTCCTTGTGCAAGAAATCTTCTAATATATAGTCTAGGTAGTATCCTCTTTTGTAGTTTCCGTGACCGTTAGTATAGTCCTCTTTTAGAAGAGTAACAGAATAATATCCATAAAGGTTTTGTCTATCCTCGTCTAGCATATTCCCCGTGAGTTCATCCCACTTTCTGGTACTCCATTCAGGCAGATCCCACTCTATTTCTCTGTAGAAGTGTCCGTCTTCGGCTTTCCAGATAGCACCATACCCTTGCTCTTCTTCCCACTCATAGTAAAAATTTGGTATGTCTTTCATAAGCATTTGAAAGATTTCTTCATTCGGAGGAGACCAAGCTGTTTGAAAGGTATAAGCGCCATCCTCATAGCTTGTCTCATAACAACCCCACTTAGTTCCCCACTCTCGATTGGCCCATGTGTACCAATCGGAAGTACCGTACTTTTCTGTTAGTCTATCATGTTCCTCCTGAGATATTGTCTCACCTATTTTTCGAGGGCTTGTTGTTCCTATTAGTTCTTCTGGCATTGGCTTGTAGTATTTACACAACCCTACTTTAGCAATCTCTGCTAGCTTATCGGCATACTTTTCTTCAACCGATATAAAATTGAATACGTGATTCGGCATAATTACATTTTTAATTTAATTTAATTCATCTTCGTTTTTAAACTCTGCCCATTCCAGGCAAGCACCACATAACTCGTCACTTAAGTAACTCGGTTCTGCACCGCAACAATTGCTTATCATAATTATATTTCGTATAAATGTTTCTTTTGAATAAATATCTCTACGCATTGCTCCACATCATCTGTGTGCATTACGTTAAATTGTCCTGAGGCAAAGTAATCTCTGTCCTCATCACCTATAAGTATCTGCAGGTCTCTGTTCTGATCCTTTATGTTTTTAAGAATTTCTACTAATTGTTTTACTTTCATAACGTATATATTACTTCATATTTATTTTGCTTTGATGGGTACTCAAATAATGCTGCCCCACCATCATTACCCTCATCATCACATTGAAGCATAAGGTAACCTCCGTCTGTAAAGAATATGATGAGTGGTCGTTTGTACCAACCCATGTCATCAGCTTCTTCTCTTGTCATGTATCGACAGCTGTCGATCTTTCTACCCTTGAGCATCTTGCTCATCTTGGCAGAGTGTTGTTCATCTGTTGTTCTCATATTAGTCTCTGATTGAAAAATTAATGTGTCCGTCTTTAATACATTTATACCCACCATACACGCTATCATGTGTTTCCTTTTCAACTCGATCTATTAAGTCGTATGAGGATATTCCCTGATTTCGTGGTATGGGATAGGAAAAGCGGTTATAACCTTCTCTAGCCTTTTTCATTGCTATCGTTATGATGACACACACATGTGATTTGAAATTAATCTCTTGTTGATTTTTGTTTACTTGAATTTTCATATAATTAAATTTAAAAGTTAAATAATTCTTTTTCGTCTCCTACAATCTCTCCGTAACATATGTCACAATACAACTCATTGTAGTCTCTGACTGGCTCAGGGTTTGCACAATTACAAAACTCACTCACATGATCCCAACCCTTTACATATGAGTCGTTGTATGTTCTTGTATCCCAATCATCAACGTATACATGTTGAGTATATGTTTTGTGGTATATGCCTGAGTCTTCTACTGTATCATTGAAGTATACATACGGCATGAACACATTGCCTTTCTCTGTCTGCACCTCCACTCGCTTACGCTCATACCAACGAGGATGTCCTTCAAGTGCATCAATGCTAGGCAGTTGCGTCCTGCTATCTACAAGGAACAGGTCAATCTCTACATTGTGACCGACACCTGGCTTGTTGAGTAAGTATGGTAACCCATTGATAATGAGTGGATACTTCTCTACTGTGTAGCTCTTGCCTACATATACAGCATTTGTTAGGTGTGCATGATAATTGCTGTACCCTTTCTTAAGTGTGCCATATACACCTATCAAAGTCTTGTCAAGCACATTGTTTTTACTATACTTGATTTTGTTTCTGACAATCCAATCTTCTTTGTTGTACAGCTGAAAGGTTTTCTTCTTGAGGTTGGCTGTCACAAATCTACAGTCGCTCATCTCCAACACTTCTCTCCATCGTTTGTGCGGCACGTCTGACAGTATCTCTGCCATGTGCTGAGTGTCTGTCTTTTTCTTGTCGCCAAGATTGTAAATCGTTCCATTTTGAAACAATACCTCGTCATCATTGATGTTGAATGGGTGACAGTTCTTCTTATTCACAGCACCAACTGTTGCATACCTGAAGTGTGCAATGTATGGTCGCTGAGTCTTTAGAACCATAAAATCATTACTGTCGTGATAGGTAATGTTCCACTTGTCCAACCACAGAACTCCCAAACCATGAGGGTTCTTGATTGCTGATGTCATCAATGTTTCTGTCTTGATAAGTTTCTTGTTGTTCTTTACTATAATAATACACATAACTAATCTTCTCTTTTATCGTTAATAAATTCATCTACTAAATCGCTGACATCTTCTGCAATAAGATATCGTCTAAAGTCTTGTGCCACTTTGTATATGTGATTGACCTTAGCTTCATCTCCATTGTACATCTTGAGCACAATGTGTCTGACTTTCTGCAGGAACACCTCGAATGATACTCTTCTCTCTAGTGAGTGGTGCATCATCTTATACAGCAAATCATACCTGAGCTTGAGTTGTGTCGTGTTCTTCACGGCTGATGGCAATCTGAACTCTACTCTACTGCCCTTGACATTTACTGGAGAATACTTTGCGTTGTTCTCTTTCTTCGCAGGTTTGTTTTGATTACAGTAGGTACGCTTTAGTCGGTATCTGTATAGAGCATACATGAGTGCGAGTGGTTGTCGCATCTTGTCTACAATGTCATAGCCATCATTGTAACCTTTGGCTGATACTGTAATGTGTCCACCACAACTCCTATCAACAGGACTATCTATAATTGATTCCGCATCATCAATCCAAGTGAATACATCCTTCCTTGCATCGCTTCGTGGACTACCGAGTGGTAGTATGTTTGACACACCCTCCACTCCACATGAGCTGTCTGTCTCAAAGCCACAGAAGAAGTCATATGAACCTACATAGTCTCCTCTGTCGCTCGCTTGCTCTCCTCCCTCATTGATAAAGTGTTTCTTCTCTACCTCAAATCCAATGCTGAACATGCTGTTTTTCCAATCCTCATTGTAGTTGATTGGGTTTTTGTTTGAATGATAAGACTTAACGCAGTCTGAGCTTGAGTTCTCTGGCATCTCATCTTCATCATAGTAGTATTCCTCATCTTCTTCAGACCAATGACAGTCGTCACTATGTGCATAACCTTGAATGTCCTCACAATAACCACATTCGTCAATGTGCACATAATTGCTTTCCGCTTGACCATACTCTACCCAGCGATAGTCGTCACTTTCACAGAAGTTTTCTTCGTGACCTACTGTTCCACAATACGATTGAGTCCTGTGGTCCTCATGATAGAATACCTCGTCTGTAAGTTCACACATCCAAACATCATCTTCATGGTGTAGTTCTTCTGTGTCATTTGCCCTGATGAACTCATTGTCTGCTGTGTCTTGGTCAACATAGTCGTCATCATAAACTCGTACTGCCTCCTCTTTCAGGATCCATTGGTCTTGACAGTTAGACCAAACGCAATCTTCTTTTTTGTGTAGTTCGCCATGTATTTCAACAGCTTCTACTTCTTGTGTACTCATAATAATAAAATTTAATTGTGCCTACTCTTTAAGGTTTTCGGCTTCCCCCTATACCTTTTATCGCAAGATGAGTGTGAACAATTACACGTTCTCTCTTGCATACTGTATTACTTCTTCATCTATTATATCAAGTAAGTAATCCCAATAAAAATCTGTGATGTCTGCCTCGTCTAAATATACAGCTGTGATTTCTAAGTCTTCACTTCCTGGAGTCTCATAGTCTCCCCACTCTACATAATATGTATAGTCGATTGATAGTGTATATTTATCCTGAACAATACAATATGTTCCTTTACTTTTTATGTCTTTCATAAGTGTCCTCCTATTTTTAGTTCGTCACATTCGTATCTCCATTCGGAGTCTTGGTCTTGGTCTGTCCAGTCTCCACTATCCATTCCAAATCCGAAGATAAATTCAGACTCGTTTATCTTGTGGTCTATCTCATCAACCCAAAGGTCTTCGTTGTCATTGACATACTGCTGAATATCAAACTCATCAATGTCGTTAGGGATTTCTATCTCTAACTCTGCCGTTTTGTAGTATACACTACGTTGTAAAATTCTTACTTTCATATCTTTACTATTTTTTTAACATCATAACTTAACGCTACTAACTCTTGTGTGTCTTTTATACTTTCTAACTCTTCGCGAGAGTACGCATTGGTTAGTCTAAGTATTTTATTTATAGCTCTTTCTCTCATTCCATTAAAATTTAGTGTCGTTCGCTATTTTTTCTACCACAATATCTATTGTGTCATAGTTTTTGCCAAACTTATTATTGATAATACGTTTCACATAATCAAAATCAATAAGATTTGTGTGAATATAAAACGTGTCTTGAAAGGAATGTGTGGTTTCATTTACCATATTTCCTATTTCTACATCTACTCTATAATAATTCATATCTATTCGTTTTCTAATTCATACTCTTCTTGCCACGCGTCTGCTATCTCTTGATAGTTTACGTTGTCCATTTCGCTTTCATCTTTCATGTCAGGCGTGCCACTTGGATATATCTCCTTGCAAAAATGCTCTACGTGACCTACGAAGTACCCCCAAGCCAATATTCTCAACCCCCTTACAAACCTTTGTTTTGTTTTGTACGTTTCTTCTTCATTATCTACCCATAGGGCTACATTCCATGTTTCCCAATTTGTCCAACCATTGTACTCTTGATCTTTACTCATCTTAATAAGTTTTTAATTATACTTGTGTCTACTGTTCCATACTTTGCGTGACACTTGTTAAGTATCTTCTCGGCTTGTTTGTATTGCCAAGACTCTGGACAGTATGTCGTCCAAATGCGTAGATTGTTTTCAATCTCTGTGATTTCAGTTATCATATTTTGTTTTTAAGAATTTTAAATAATCTCTAACATTACCCAAAGTATCCAAAGTTTGCATTACTCGGGTCTGTCTCTCCTGCTATCCATAGGGCTACAAATACTATTATTCCACCGATTGCCAGGAGGAATAACCCCCCCATGAATAATCTTAAGATTAGTGTGAACAGATTACCTGTGAATGTGTAGATGGCATTACCATCTCTGTCTCTTACTTGTGTGGTTTCTAACACGTCTTGAATTAATGCTCTCATAATTAAATTGATTTTAGATTAAACTTGATTTTGATTTGTTTCCACCATGATAGGTGTGTGTACTCACTCTCTGTGAATACGTGCACTCTTCCTTTGTTGTCAAGGATTGTGTGCAGTCCTGTTGATAATACTTTGTGTTGCATAATTTTAAATTTTAGTTCTTCCATGACTTTATTTTTTATCTTGTGTGTATATATTGTAAGCATACCACACAAATAATTGTATAAAATAAATCGATATAAATGTTATCTTTATCATACACTCAGTCTTTGAAGTTCTCTGGCAATCGCGTTTTCTATCTTTGTTCTCTTGTAGATTGTCTTTGCTTCTTCCCAAGAACATTTGTTCTCTTGCATGATAATCTCCATTAACTTACCAAACTTTTGTTTGAATTCGTTTTGTCTTTGCTCAATAAAGGATCCGAGCTCTCCCACTCTTACCTTTGTTCTTATTCTGTTTCTCATTTGTATTTATTTAATAATTAGTGGGCACACACTATATTCTCTACGAGTGTATGCCCTTTGTGTTTCACTTTTTTCTCTTCCCTATCTGTTTCATTAGCTCAAGTGTAGCCCTGATAGTGTCTCTATTTTCTCTTCCCTAGTCCTCTGAACTGGTTTTGACCTCGTGCCAATAGTACACACTTAGCCCTATGCTTTATGGGGAGGTTTTATCCTATCCCCTACTTCCCTACTAAACCGACAAGGGAACTCGTCCTCTCGTGTTGTCTTCGATACATAGCCTCCACCTCATACCAATTGAGTGGGTTGTCAGTTATCTAAATGCGATTGCTTGAGCAGTTGCTACAATAGTGCAAAGGTTTTGTATTGTAGTGGTAATTTAACACACTACACCCTTTGCGATGCTTCGCATTTCGTGGTATTTTTTTCAGTCTTGATATAGCTTTACGCTTTCATCTTGTGTTTATTGTCGTATAGGTGCCGACTCGGACGAGGTCTAACTAACAAACCCCTTTACACTATATCAATATGTCTATTTCGGTTAAATAAAACGCATTAAGCAGTTTTAAATTGGTATCAATAGCATTGAGCATATTGAATTTTTAACCATGCCAAAAGGCACTAAAGAAATAAAGAACGTAATTTTGTACCCCCTCAAAATATGAGTTTTACAACGTCCTAAAGACGTTTAAAGGGGGTTTTTAAGCTTGTTTTATGCGTTTACTTGCTTATCGGTAATGATATAATTTAATGAGGTAATGAAGTCGAAATTTTTGTCCATTTTTAGCTTGACAATTTTTTGAATAAGTTGCTCAAAGTAATACACAACAAAAGCACCTTTGTATGTTCTTACGGCTTCAGTTAGCAACGGCAAAAACTTATTTTTGTTTTCATCGTTTTTAAGCATAAAATTTATCGCTTTTTTGCATTCGTTTTGATATGCTATATTCTCATAGCTTGATACATTAACATTGTTTAGTGTTGCCGTCCTTTTTACTTCTAATAGACAAAGTACCGCGTCTGTTTTGTAGGCGTCTTTTTCGGTTCGTCTTTTTGCACTTTGCACATTGGCAAATTGTGGGTTTAAAGCACGTTTTTTGGCAATTGCTTCTTTTTGTTCTTGTGTTAAAACTTTTTTAGCTTTAACTACTTTTTGAATTGAATTTGTTTTAATAGTACTCATAATAATAAAATTTAATTAATTAAGGCTCTTATTGAGGTGAACCTGTTTACCTCATTTTTGTTGGTACAAATATAAAACAAAAAAATAATATAAAACAAGTAAAAAGTAAAAAAAAACTAAAAAAAAACAATAATTATTTTTAAGTTACTGAAAGTCAATACATTACAATATAAAAAAGTTTTATTTTTTTATTGAAAATTTACACAAATTAAAGTCTTGAAGGGGTTAAAATGTTAAACAATTATTTTCTTTTGGGCGTGTATTACCTTGTTTCTTTATGTATGCAACAAAAAAACAAGGGTTAAAATATTTAAACTTTGGGCGTGTGGCGTTGGCGTGGCGTGTGTGTTGGCGTGTGGCGTGTGGGCGTGTGGGCGTGGCGTGTGGGCGTGGCAAAAAGCTAAAAAAATTAAAGCAAACGCAAAAAAAATGTACCCCCCCTATAAAAAAAATAGTGACTTTGCCTGGGCGTGATGCAACGTGATATATATATATTACCCAAATACTCTATGTATGTAATAATTGAAAAAATTTTCGTATATTTGCTATATGGAAGAAGTTAAATTAGAAATACAAGAAAGACTCTCGATAGGGTTCGCACTAGGATGGAGCTACTACGGAGCAAAAAAGAATTATCCTTATAATGAATTAATAATTTATTTAGGGTTTATAAGTTTAAACTTAAAATGGCAAGACAATGATTAGTAAAAAACCTATTATGCAACAGTTTTTAAATGACCGCAATCGACATGAGCTTGCAGGCGGATTTGATTACTACAAGACAGGTATTCAAAAAATGTCTGATTTTAAAAAAGCTAAAGATCGTGCTAAGAAGATTAGTAAGATAGCTGAAGGCATTGAGCTTGCTGAAATAAGAAAAGATTTTAAAAGTATTTACAGTTAACTTTCTTCCCAGTAGTTAAATTGTGTTTCTGAAGAAAGGGGTTAATTTAGTTTAATCCCTTTTTTTTATGTCGGTTTTGAAGATTTATGTCGACTCATGTCGGTTTTATGTCGAGATATTTTTAGTTAACTTACTGATTTTCAATTCTATGTCGATTATGTTAATTTTATATACTATTTTATAAAAAAAAATAAAATAAAAAGTAGTAATTACTATAAGAGAGTATAGAAACGAAAAAAATCGACATATGACATGTGTTATTTTATTTGTATATTTGCGTATAATTAAATTAAATCAACATGAATCCAAAGAAACTTTCGTTTGACGAAGAAGGAAGAGAAAAATTGCTTAACGGAATAACACAAATAGCCAAAGCAGTTAAGAGTACATTAGGCCCATTAGGACAAACTGTTCTAATAGAATCACAAAACCACACACACGGCATCACGATTACTAAAGACGGTGTAACGGTTGCAAAATCAATAGACTTAGAAGACTCAGTCGAGAATCTGGCTGTGCGTATGATGAAGGAAGCTGCAGATAGAACAGCTACCTCAGCAGGTGATGGAACAACTACAGCGATAGTATTAACTGAGGCTATAGTTCGTGAGGGCCTACAGTTGTTCAAGCGTGAGGAGAATGTCAACAAGACTCAACTTGTTCGTGAGATTAACAAATACACAGAGAGTATAATTGATAAGCTAGATAAAACTTCAAAGAAAGTAACAGGCAAGACACTTCGGGATGTCGCTACTATTTCAGCCAACAATGATCCTGATCTTGGAAAGATGATAGCAGAAGCTTACAAGGAGTTAGGTAAAGACGGAGTTTTAACCGTGGAAAATAGTAAGACAGAAGAAACTTACTACGACATTACTAAAGGAATTAAGATTGATAGAGGATACACTTCAAAACTTTTTATCAATAACCATAGAAACGATGAGTGTATTTTGGATGATGTGCATGTTTTGATTACAGACATGGAGATAACAAACATTCTTCAAATTGAAGCTATACTAAAGCCAATCATAAACCAAGGTAAAAAACTTTTTATTATAGGTAACTGCGCACAGAACGTAATCAACACACTTGCTGCGAATGTTGTGCAGAATAATTTGAAGCTATGTAATATTATTCCACCATCGTTTGGATATAAGACTAATGAACTCCTATCGGATATTGCCTTGGCGACAGGAGCTAAATACTTCAGCGAATCGCAGGGTGATAACTTAGGTATGCTAACAATGCAGGATTTAGGACATGCAGACAAGATTATTGTCGGCAAAGACACTTCAGTAATTGTGAAGGATTCGGAGAAAAGCTCCGAGATACAAGACCGCATTGAAGAGCTAAAGACTCAAAGAGATAATCAGAAGCTGAAAAAGGACAGAGACTTTGTAAGTGAGCGTATCGCTTTGCTTTCAGGTGGAGTCGGAGTGATATATGTAGGGGGTAACTCAGATATTGAGCAAAAAGAAAAATTTGACCGCATCGAGGATGCGGTATGTGCTGTACGTTCAGCAGTTGAAGAAGGAATACTCCCTGGAGGAGGGATTGCTTTGTTGAGATGCGCAGAAAAACTAGAAGATGGTTGGGCAGGAGATATATTGTACGGAGCTTTATGCGCACCAATAGAACAGATACTTAAAAACGCAGGAGAAAACGTAAAAGAAATACGAGATGAGGTTTGTAACTGCAATGATGTTGCGTATAACTACGGATATGATGTGAAAAACAAAAAGTATGGAGATATGTACAAGCTCGGAATCATAGATCCCGCAAAAGTAACAAAGAACGCACTTAAAAATGCTGTGAGTGTTGCGACAACCATACTAACTACCAATGCAATAGTAACAATGAAACGTAAAAATGACTGACCAGGAATACAATAAAGTAAAAGAGTATGCGTTAGAAAAGTATCCAAGAATCTTTAAGGATGCTAAACAGATATTTGTAATGGAAAACGATTCAGTTTATTTCGTTACAACTAAACACGATCAATCACCACTAATTTTAAATAAAAACATAATATAATGAAGGCAGTAGGTAAATACATTGTGATTACAGAAATCAAAGAACAGCACAAGACTGATTCGGGAATACTACTAACGTCAGACGATAGTAACCAACTAAGATATAAAAAAGGATTGGTAGTTATACCAGGTACTGATGTAGATGTAGTGAAAGAAGGAGATACAATATACTACGACAAGAATGCAGGACACAAGATGATGCTTAATGAAGAAGTAGTTACAATAATCTTTGAAAGAGATATAGTAATCGTCCTATAGTTTCATCTCCCTGTTCATTTTTTTGATTAGCTTCCTATAAACTTTCTCGCTATACTTAGCAGTAGAGCTGAAGATAGGGTTCTTTCTTTTATGTTCAGAAACCACTTCTTCTTTGTTTAATTTTTTATAAATCGAAGCGCATACGCGCTTCCCGCTAAAAGACAAGCTATATAATGTAGATTCACGACCTTTGCGTTCACGCCATTTAATAATCCACCCATCAGTAAGTAGGTTGTGAAATCTTTTTTTATCCCACGACATAATTTCGTTGTATTCTTCAAATTGACCTCTATTAAAAGGTCCTTCGCTATATAAAAACAATAGCATTTCTATTTCGGCCATAGACAGTTTGTAGTGTGATCGAGCCCATTGCCTCACGACCTTCCAATATTTTAGGTAGTCATTCTTAGGTGAAAATTCCATTAGATTAAATTTGTATCTTTGCAAAGATAACTTTTTTATTATGGCCCTGAGTAGAACGGCAAAATACTATCGCAAAAATAAAGCAGCTCGAAAAAAGAGACAAGCGTACCAAGCGGAGTACAATAAAAAGAAATCATCCATAAGACAACGTGTTAACGATAACCGTGAAAACCGAAAGAAAGGAACTTATGGAAACCATGATGGACTTGATGTTTCAAGAAAAAAAGGTGGTCGTTACGTTTTAGAGTCTGAAAAGAAAAACAGAGGAAGTAAAAGTAACACCCCTGGAGACAGAAGAGCTCGAGGAAAAAAAGGTAACGGGAGAAAGAACAAAGGAAACACGGGAGGTAAATAAAAAAAATATGAGCGGACTAGCAGCAGGAATAGGAAATGGAACGCCATTTCCACAAAAAAGGAATGAAGACATTCCTGAGTTGTGCTTTATAATTACAGAGCTTGATGAGTTTTGTGAGCAAGAATTAGTAATAGAAGACAGCAGAATGTTGCAAGAACTCTGTTCATAACAAATAAATAATTAAAAATGGCAAATAAGAAATTTTCACAATTTGAGTTAAAAACAGACCAAGCAGATGTAGACTTTTTAGTAGGATACACAGGGACAGAAAATGTTAAAATAGCATCTGAAAAAGTAGGTAATAGAAGAGGTTCAGTATATACAGTTACAGGAACACTTCAAAATATGTTTGGAGGAAACCCTGGAATATTTGGAGATACAGTAGAGTTTGGAATTAGTGCTTCACCTGCGTCTAACAGTTCATCAGTATTAATTATTCCTGTAGATGTAAAATTAATTGGTATAAGTTATAAATGGATATCTCAAACAGCTCTAACAGGTATAGGAGCATCAGATCTCTATCAAATAAAAGTATTACCAATGAGTAATACAAGTGGCCCAACAACAGGCACAGGTAATTACGACACGACAATAGCTCCTATAGTAGGTCTTGATTTAACATCTGCAGATAATGGTACATTTCCGTTTAAAAGTGCAGTAACAGACATTGTTTTATCAGCAGGAAGCATTATTAATGTTTCAGGAATAGAATCTTCAGGTAACATTCCTTCAACAGATGCTGAAGTAGAGGTTGTCCTTACTTTTGAAACAACATCATTTTAATTATGGCAAAGAAAGGTAAAACAAAAGGAAACAAAATTTGTGCGGCAGGAATAGCATGGGCTAAAAAAAAGTTTGATACATATCCATCTGCATATGCAAATATGGCGGCAAGTAAATATTGTAAAAACCCTAAATACGGAAAGTAATGGATAAAGATACTATAAAGTATACGC
>Ga0233412_10001488_pt1 | contig 12120 bp, 5 predicted proteins | sample Na_anoxic_4_MG_FD_180667 | JGI IMG/M metagenome (GOLD analysis project Ga0233412, IMG submission 180667) | Seawater microbial communities from Saanich Inlet, British Columbia, Canada - Na_anoxic_4_MG | ecosystem: Environmental > Aquatic > Marine > Inlet | place: Canada: British Columbia... | reverse complement strand
TTCAAAAAATGGCTAAAGACGCGGCAGCGATGGATACATTGTATAGCAATATTTATCCAACCAGCACAACCACCATTACGCACATTAAGTCGGTTGACTTTTCCCCGCGCGACTCAAAATATACCGATGTAGGCAGCATTTATGATACATTGCGGGATACAGAACATACCTTGACAGACTACTCCATGGCAGTGCCTCTTGGATTTCCCGCCGCATCACAAAATTATGATTATTCTACCAATCCATTTTATGTGGGTCGTATGAAATATACAGATGACACGGTGATATCGTTGGAGCATAAATCAAAAATGTACAATACAAATCTAGTTTTCCAGACGGGTGATTTGGTGGATAATAGTATATATCTGTGTGTCGCCGAGGAAGTTATGGCGAAGCATACGACCGAGTTCCCAGCGATTAAACTGTATTATCCTACGCTTGCGGATGATGGGGTACAAAACATATCGGATTTGCGCAAAGATCGTCGAATATTGCTGGACAAAACATTGGCGGCCGCAAGTAGCGCTAACTCTTCCATTGATAATATTGATTTGTTTTATGGTGTATTTCGCGACAAAAAGGAGAGCAGCCTATTTTCCCAAGAATCGCAAAAGGTAGAGTCATTGAAACTGGAACTCGTGTATAGGTACAAGATACACCTATCCCTGGACATACTTTTTAAGACACTGCATGCGTCCAAAGAACACCCGTTTATCAAATATAACATTGGGGGAAATAAGAGCAACATATGCAGGTTATTTGCAGACAGGGCCACAAATGATGGACGGAAAATCCCGTATTTTTCCAAAAATATAATTGAGCGCATGGTGCGAGATATTGGAAAGACAGGAAAGACGCTGTCTGTTTACACAACGGTTGCTTACAAAGATGTTGAATACGGGATAATATGCGAACTTAATAACATGGGCAACCTATCTATGTATTCTGCCCCACACGTGGCGTTAAATATTTCGGTAAATTCATTGGATGCAATTGAGCATATATTCAAGACGGCGCTTGAATTATTGATAACTAAGATAACTCCCGTTTTTGAACAAAGTGGCTTCGACCTGCCCAGTTTTTCGGGGTTTGCGCAATCAAATGTGAACATAATTAACATGACATATCAATCGCAGTACAAAATAACAAAACAACTGAATCTTAAAAAAATAATGGGGTGCGCGTCTGCTGTGTTTGTAGAAGAACGCAGCGCCGACGATATGGTGGAATTACGATGTAAGCGGGTGTCGAACTTTTCTCAAAGCGACAGTCTTGAAATCTTTATAGTGAGCAAGATAACAAAACACCTTGGATATGAGCAAATTGCGCGCGAGCTGATGGAAAATTACGAATTCACCGAAGAACGGGCGCGACGAGAGCTGGACAATGTGCTCGACGCGTTTAAAATAACCGAGGAAATGCTTGGCAAAAAGTACCGACGAAAAATAGCCAATTATAATCCTGGGTTTAAAGTGGTTATTAATATATCTAAGCAAACGGGGACCCTTCTTATCACGATTCACGACATAAATAACATAAATTACCTCAAAACACTGCCAATATATATAAATACTCTTATACGACTTACGCAAGACGCTAAAAGCACTTCTTATTCCAACGTGGCTATAACCACCCAATGCAAGCCCGTTCCAAAAAAAAATAAATATCAAGATGACGTGCAAGATACTATTACGAAGCAGCTATTTTACGAAACAGAATTGGTAGATGAAGGTAGGGTAACACAACAGGATGATGACGATTCAAATATGGATGAACTGCTTGGGTTAATTGGCTATGACGATGGAAATGATAGCGACGAGGGTGAAAGTGACGCCGATGTTGATGCCGAGCATTATGGCGGGAATGGCGGCAGTGATGACGACAGCGCCTCAATTGAAAGCATGTCTATCTCCGATGGTTCGGAAAATGGAGAAAGCGTTGACAGTGAAAGCGTTGACAGTGAAAGCGTTGACAGTAAAAGCGTTGATAGTGAAAGTGCCGATGAGAATAGTGTTGACAGTGAAAGTGCCGATGAGAATAGTGTTGACAGTGCCAGTGACAGTGACGATGATTTGGATAGCATTGACAGTGAAAGCGTTGACAGTGAAAGTGCCGATGAGGATAGTGTTGACAGTGCCAGTGACAGTGCTGATGATTTGGATAGTAATGTTGTTGATGACGACGACACTAGATTACCTCAACTAGACACATCGGTTCCCTCTCGTGCGCCCAAACGTGACTCAACTGGCGCCAGTGATGCACCTGCGGTCGAAAATGACAACATATATGATATTTCTGGAACAAAATTAAAATATCCAAATATCTTCGCAATGCGCATAAAGGATAAACTTCCAGCTCTCTTTATTAGGAGCAAGGACGAAAAAATGGACTTGTATTCTCGAATGATACAAAATAACCGAACTCCCATTATATTAAATGAGACCGAAAAGGCCGAGTATGTTAAATCCCACCCAGATTTAAAGCCAGCCGATGTACTTCAGTATGGCGTCGAGGCGGATAACCCCAATAAGAAGTATTACTTTGTGTGTCCAAAATACTGGTGTTTTTTAACAAATAAGTCGGTCAGTGAGGATGACATCCGCGCGGGAAAATGCGGCCCTATCACGAATGTTGCGGACGCAATTATTCCTGATAACGCAAGCAGCATTCCCAAAAATAAATATGTGTTTAAATTTTATGACGACAATCCAAACCCCATCACGGGACTCGTTGACGCCCGTAATAAGAAAAAATATCCTGGATTTCACAAGAAAAAATCTGAAAATGGGTTGTGTTTTCCACAATGCATGATTAAGGGAGACTCGGCGAGCGCCGAGAAACATGCCCGTGAGTGTGTATCACTGTATGATACTAAACGTGGCATTGAGGCCCCTCTGGTGCCAGAAGTGAGCTCCCCCATTACCCCAGCTATGCGCGCATCAATGACTCGATGCAATATATCTCAAAACACGCTTGCTCCTACAAAGTTTCCAATTGAAAAAAATAAATGGGGTTATCTTCCCCCAACATTTTATTATTTTTTGACCCAATTGGGAAATAATGGGTCGGATATGGCAAAGATTCCAGACGACATCCTGCGTCATGGCGTGGAGGTTAACGCACTTCAGTCGTTTGTTGCATGCATGGCAGATGTGATGTTTTATTGCAGAAACGCACCCACAAAGGACGGCAGTATTGCGTCGCCCCTAATCTACAAATACCTGGATAATCCGACTTCCAATGTTCCATCTATTTCCGAAATGAAGTCTATTATTCTCTCCGCAATTGACCTCGATAAATATATCACTTATCAGAACGGAGATTTGATACCAACATTCTTGCCCAGCAAGAACTCCCCGTCCAATCCAATAAACATACACAAATATAAAAATACCCGTCTCTATAAGAGCGTGGTCGCGCCGAATAAGGACCATAAGCAAGCGTTTTTTGAAAACGCCGTGCGTTCATTCGAAAATTTCACCATGTTCATGAATAATCCCAAAACATACATCGATTATACGTATTTGTGGGACATTATATGTCTTCCGAATCCCAAACTGTTCCCCAGTGGTGTTAACCTGATTATTTTTGAAATACCTGAGGACGACAGTTCAAGCAATATTGAATTCGTTTGTCCCACAAACCACTATTCGTCGCACGCCTTTAACCCATCTCTCAATAGCATAATATTGATAAAGCAGGAACGATATTTTGAGCCAATATACGTTAAAAACACGATAAGAAAGAACGTGACTCTTCACCGCATGTTTAAAGATGGCGCGGCCACGACGCCTCCCGCGCTTCGCCCAATATTTTCAAATATAGTAAGTCCCATAATGCGGAGTAAATGTACGCGTCTCCCCAGTTTAAAAACCTATAAATTCGCACAGCCCATGTTGTTGGACGATATAATTGTGAAATTCCAATCAAAGAAGTTCGTCATAACAAATCAGGTGATGAATTTTAACGGAAAGATTATTGGAATTATGGTAAAGAAGGAAAAAGTGTCGGGATACATGCCTTGTTTTCCATCCTCGGTTAGTTCTCTGCAACATGCAAAATGCGAGCGGGGTGACGCGTCGTGCCACATTCCAAGCATATATATCACGGATATAGAGTGGAACTCATATCAAAACACAATTGAGTTTCTGAAAAAGTACGGGGAGGGAACTCCTCCCTTTTATAATGTATTGGATAATGGCATGGTGATTGGCGTGCTCACTAATACAAACCAGTTTATTGATATATCGGCACCTGTCCCCGCGGCAAATAGAGATACAGCTGGTCCGTCGGTTGACGAATATAACCGTCGGTTGGCCGACTTAGGGACATCGCCATCCCTTTCCCCGACGTTCGACCTTGCGCGCGCCAAGTTTATAAAAAACATGCAATTGGAGGGGACATTTTACAACATATTTCGCAACACGGTCCGCCTTCTTCTGAACAAATATGAATTCAGTGATATGAGACAAAAAATCCAGTCTGAATGTAATCAACTAGTGGGGATTTATTCAGAGCAACTTAAAAATGTTATTAAGATGATAAAAAAACTCGTATCTCGAAGCATTGCGTTCGCAAATCACCCCGCAGAGTTTTACGAGTCTGTTGATGCGCATACATTATATAACTGCTTAAATAAGTCACGCGATAAATGCTCGAATAGCATTATTTGCAGCTTTACGAATAATGGCACGTGCACATTGATTCTTCCAAAAACCAACTTGGTAACACAGTCAGACAATGCCGTGATATATTATGCTAGACTCGCGGACCAGCTTATTCGAAATAAGCGCATAAAGGCGTTTATGTTTGACCCGCATACGTATATTTCATTCGATTCAGTTGGTTACAGTGTAAATGATGATGAAATAATTATAATGCAGGACTTATTATTGGACCCACTGATGGATAATGTCTTTTGGGACACGTTGAGCCCAGCGTCTGGCACAACGTATAATTCTAGATATATTCATAACAATAGTTATGACACCGCGAAGCCAACCAAGTCTTTGGCGTACGATGATTCGATAACAGTTTAATTCAAAAACTATTCATGCTGTATGAAATAAAAAAGTTATGCAGTTAAAATTATTATGGGTGGTGTTTCTAATCCTAAACTAGATATTTTCATCTACATCGCAGTCTTCTTCGTATTTGATTGCAATGTTTTTCCACATATTATTCGACCCAAGAGCTCCGAACTTTTTGACCATCATATCTGTCAATTCGGTCAGCTTGGGCGGCCGTCTATTTCCATAAATATTTTGGAACCACATTTTGAATTCCTCATTTAATTCTCGCTTCTTAATCGTCTTTCCTGGTGCAGGAGACACGACTTTTTCAAGAATAAATCCTCCGAGATAGTCCTGTGTCACTCTGTATGCGCGCGTTGCCTGCGTAACCGCCTCACAGTCTTGAACCATTCCGTCTGTTTCAAACGCGCGGTGCGTCAGCATGCTCGCAAATATGGGCGCCCATTTCTGGAATTTAGTGTCAAGGTCGTAGTCTTTTGGGAATACGTACTTGGTGTCATCGGTGTGATTATCGACGTTTCCGACGAATTTGGACACAAAGTCCACCTGTTTTAGCCTTCTCCACGTACCGTCGTCGTTGCTTCTGATTTCAAACATGGAATTGGTGCAAACAACGAGGCTTAATTGCAGATAAAATGACTCGCTTTCCTTGTACAGCGCTCTGGCTTGAATCATATCGTTTCCAGTGAGTTCCTTTACCACTCCCTCATTTAGTGGGTCTCCTTTGGTTGGTTCTTGCATTACAGCGTAGCGCACCCCCTTGAGCTGATGTATCTCTGACGAAGTTCCCCCAATGCCTCGGCGCTTGTCTGTTACAAGGGAAATGGGTACAGTTCCTGTGTATGTTCCCAGGCTTTTTGTCATCAGACCAGTAAGTTTTGATTTCCCGTTACTGCCGCTTCCACAATAAATATTGAACGCCTCTTCCTTCTTGACTCCGATTAACGACGCCGCCAGATGGTTCCACATATACATTCTGGTGTCTTCCACTGGAAATATTTTTGCCATAAAATCTTGAATTTCTGTGGCCATTTCCTTATATTCAACGTTTTCTTCTAGGTCTGTTTTTCCGATATATTTGGTTCCAGTGCTTTTGGATATATAATCTTGCGGGTATCCATCTCTGAATATCTTTTCTTTGAAATCGACCACTCCGTTGGAAAAGCACATGAGCCACGGGTTCTCATCCAGATTTTCGGAGAAGGATGAATCGAAGAAGACTTCCATTGCTTCACGCATAATGTTGTTTTTGTCGGTCGTTTTTTTTAGCTTTATGGAAACTTCTGCGACTCGCCTGATTTTTTTTTGGAGTTTATCGTGTTCGGGCGTGTTTGCTTCGTAGTTTCCCACATCCATGGAGTATTGGTCGGTTTTTTTCTGGTACAAGTCGAACATTTCGCGCGAAATATTAAATCGAAGCGTCTGCCCCCTGTCCTCGACCCATCGGTGGTTTTTGAAAACATACCATTTTTTCGAGTTGAGGTCGGTGCATACGTAGCGGTCTTTGTACATATGGTGAAGCACCGTCGCGAAGTCAACGTCGGTCGCATCGAGAATTGTCTGGTCAATGATATGTTCGCATGTCTGTTGTCTGACGCGCATGTATTCGTCATACGCGTCTTGTTTTGCCCAGTACAATATGGACCTGTAGGTGATTCCTCCAGGGGTTTTATTGAAGTTTCTTACCCATTCCACGTAGAGGTCGGGTATTCTGGAGAATTGAAAGTCTTCCGCTTTGCTGCGCAGAAGAATCCACGAAAGGAACATGCATTCATGGCTACTTTTAAGAGCGAATGCGACCATGCGGTTTAATCGATGTGAACCTGGTTCGAAGTATTTCTTAGGCAGAATTTGCGTGTATTCGTGTATCTCGCGTAGCCGAAATTCGTTTGCTGGCAACTTATTAAGCATTTTATTAACGGCTTTTTCGAGCATTTCCATATTAACAATATCCGCGATGTTAATATCGTCTTCTTCGTCGGTGGTGTGTATGAGTCTCACCTTGCCCTTTCCAGACGACCCAGAAACTTTTTGCCGAGCACCGCTGGCGGCGCCAATAAGTTCCTTGCACTTTTTATCATATTCAGGGGTTATTTGAAATATAGGGTGGTTGGCATACTGGGCGGACAGCCGCGATAGGTTGCTTTCAATATCGAACTCGGATATGTTGTGCTGTTCGGTCATAAATTCGTTGTCGCTTTCGTCTATCGTGGCGGTTATGTAATAAGTGAGTTTGTATGCCTCGTTTCCTGGTTTTCTCGAGCCGTACAACTGCCAGTTGGTAGTCCCCTTAGTGATACCTTCATCAAGGATTTGCTCGTACGAATTTGTAATAGGCAGGTCCCACGCCTCCTCTAACTTAACCATAACCTGCTCTCGCAGCATTTTCTGAAGAGTTCGATTTAATTGAATGCCGATAATCATGTGAATGCCGTCCTTGGTCACATTGGTGCCGTCGGCGAGAACGTTCATATTTGGCTTTTCCATGATAAAGATGGGAAAAGTCACGTTATCTTCGAACTGGACCATTTTTTTGAGCTCATCGAGATATATTTCTACCATGTCACTTATGTGGGACTCCGTGTGCTGTCTCCGGGTTATGCTTAAGCTGTCATAGCGAAAGTCAAAATCAACGAGGAGCGGCCCGTTGTTGAGGAGCTGCTTTTCGGTGAGATATTCTTTTTGTTTTTGAACAAACACGTGCTGGTAATAAAGTCGGTAAAATGCGGGGAGTTCATCGGCAACAATGGAATAAGACCCTCCATAAATATTATGCTCATTGCTACCAATGCGAGTATGTGTATGTGTACCATTTGCATTATTCTTAGCATTATGGTGCTTTAAATACTCTGGAAATCTATTTTTTTGTGATTCATTATATTTTAGTTCATTCATCTGGAGTATAATAGGAAGATATATTTATTTTGTTTTCATTATTCGACAGTTCATTTTTATGCCATGAACGCACAACCTGATTCCAATAATATCCATTTCGTCGAAAAATATATAAATTCATGAAAATTTACTTAAAAATAGCTCATAATATTTATATAATTGCATGGAATCTCCCAAAACGGTTATTATTTCAAAAGAAACAACTTCGCGCATTTTAATGGATATTAAGCACCTGATAAAAAATCCGCTGAATGAGCATGGAATTTACTACATGCATGATGATAAGCATATATTGAAGGGTCGCGCGTTGATTATTGGTCCTAAAAATACTCCGTATTTTGGAGGCTATTACTTTTTTGACGTTCTATTTCCGCCAAATTATCCATACTCTCCCCCCACCATTACGTTTAAGACCAATAACGGTGTTGTGCGTTTCAACCCAAACCTATATACAAATGGAAAGGTGTGCATTTCCATATTAAACACATGGGACGGCGAGCCGTGGTCCGCATGTCAGACACTGTCGTCTGTTCTCCTGACATTGTGCTCAATTTTAAATGAAAACCCGCTGCGTAATGAGCCAGGGGTGCATATCAATGACCGAGATTGCGTTACGTACCACAAAAGTATTGAATATACTAACATATATTTCGCGGTTTGCTCCGTTCTTATGACCGACCGATTTAATGAATATTTTGACATATTTTCGGATATAATGATAAAAGCATTCATGGAAAACTATTCCCACCTTATAAGTTGCGTGGAGGAAAACATACGAGATTACTATATAGGAGACATAAATCCAGACGGAGATGTTGAGGTAAACTATTACACATATAAATATAGCATGTATGTGAATGCCAATTATACTAAGCTACTTGATATGCTTAAAGAAACGCACGAAAAGTTATTTGCCGTCGCCAATAGCGGTGAAGTAAAGTAAACAAGTCCAGCAATGGACCAATTTGATGGAGTAACATTCGATTATAGCGTTCCTTACGAATACGAAACATTTTGTTATTCGTGAAGAAAAATGAAAGTATAAAATGCATTAAATAATATACAATAATAATATGCATTTCTGTACAGTATGTCAAAATATGTATTACATAAGAATCGGGGAGTCCGAGCCAGCGACTCTCCACTACTACTGCCGCAACTGCGGGCACGTTGACGACAAATTGACAGTGAACAACATATCGGTGTCAAAGACAAGCAATGGCCAGCAGCCTAACGTGAATAATTTCGTCAATAAATATACCAAGTTTGACCCAACTCTGCCGCGAACTACCAACATGCCCTGTCCAAATTCCAACTGCGCCACCAACGACGAAAAAAACAACGTAGACCCCGAAATCGTATATATTAGGTACGATGAGGACGAGCTAAAATATATCTATATCTGCTCTAAGTGCGATACTACCTGGACTAATTAGTTGAAAAGCCAATATTTACATTTTTTATATGTAAACTGGTGCTCGGCATGCAAAAAAATGAACCACATAAAATGTTTTCAGTATATTATAACAGCAAGCACAATGTATTTTGACGATGAACAACCTATCACAATAGAAATTGACCAGACATCCGAACAACTGCCTGGGCATCTGGTGGGCACGCAATCGGAAAAAGTTTTGTCCGTAGTGAACAATGATAACTACCCGGACGGGGGTGATTTAAAGTATAGCGACAGTGAGTCCTCCGATGAGGAGCAAGAGGAGCAAGAGGAGCAAGAGGAGCAAGAGGAGCAAGAAGAGCAAGAGGAGCAAGAAGAGCAAAATGATGATACAAGTATGGTGGGAGGCGATGATGAAGACGATGACGATGACGATGACGATGACGATGACGATGACTTGAACAATTATTACGCTGGACAGGAATCAAAGTTCAAAAAGAATGTGATTAAAAATCATATTGCCGAGAACCACCCAGAGCTTATTTCATTAAATCACGATGAAGTGGAGGCGCTTACAACAGTCATGCGAAACTCACATGGTATTATAGTCGATTCTCTCCACAAAACTGTTCCGTTTTTAACAAAGTATGAAAAGGCGCGCATATTAGGGCAGCGAACCCTGCAGATAAACGCGGGAGCGCAGCCGTTTGTATCCGTCTCCGAATCAGTTATAGACGGTTATTTAATCGCAGAAAAGGAACTGAAGGAAAAAAAAATACCATTCATCGTGCAGAGGCCACTTCCGAACGGAACAAGCGAGTATTGGAAATTGCGCGACCTCGAACAGATTGAATTTTAATCAAATATTATATTCATTTGCCGTCATTCGAAGACTATTAAACAGGGGATTGTGTGGATTGTGCAGAGATGCATCGTCTATATATTTTTTTATGCGGTCAGTTTTTTCAATAAACGATTTTTCTCTGTACCTTGACTGAATAAACGCACACAGCGAGTTTTGATTTGTAACAGTATTATTGAACTTTAATAATGTTGTGTTATGCGTCGTGCACCACATTATGAATTGGCTGTGGTAATTTATTAGAACAGCCGTGATAACATAATATGCCAACACATTGGTGTGCTCTTGATACTGAGATATGCGGGCACTGCTAGAAATGTCTGAATAGGTTGTTCCAATATATTTAAGAACTTGCACCATTTGGAAAATTGAATACAGCTGTTCTGATTGGATGTTATTTATTGCCGCTCGTTCAAACTTGCTCACAGACATAGGGTGGTCAATAAATGCGCCAAAAACTGAATATAGGATGCGAGCCCAACATTCCGCATACGCTTCAAACAGGTTGACAGACGATTTAACATTGAACATTTTTCGCATTTGTATGGTGCAATTGTGTGGGTCTGTGGCGGAAAAATCAAGTCCAAACGTGTGAAATGTTTCGTGAATAAATACTTTGAACCACTCCTCAAGCCGAAATATAACAATTTCTGCCGTTTTTGGGCATGACCTAGTAAACGCAGTATTCACTTCGTTTTCGCCCAATACATCCGTGGTTCGCCCAATCGTTTTTTTAAGTGGGGTGTGGTAAATGTAGACACTAAGTGTCTTGACGCATACGGTGCTATTGGTGTATTCATTTACAACACCCAACCATGTCATAATTCGGTGCACGTATCTGCCATATATATCACGCATGGCCTCTGTGGGGGATGATTCAACTATGAAATACAGCGCAACGGGGTATTTAAACATGCTAATATTGTACAGCAGAGTGTACCGTCGGCCGCCCTTGATTCGCTCCAATACTTCAGATGGAAAAGACGTGTTCGAAAATGTTGTGGGGAACTGGGCACTCGATAATATAGTTGGGCGAAGGGGCGACTGCATCACGTAATTGTCGACGAGTTTGGAATTATATTTTAGTTGCGCGTACAGCCGCGAAAACACTGCTCTTGGTCCAGCCATTCTTATTATAAGGTGTTATTTTATGCATTCCCCCTAGAAGTGTCGGAAGAATCACCCGCATGCGCGTGGTCAGCCGAATATATTAGGTCGGTTAAAATTGCGTCGGGAAATGCGGCGTCCACTTTTCTCAAAAACATACCATACTTATTTGCGCGCTTATGTTGTACAATTATCTGGACATCTTCTGGCGACGACTTGAAAAAGGAATATGGGCTTGTTGGGTTGACTCTTCGCGTCCAGTCCGTTATGGTGCTAACTTCGTTAATCACATTATCTGAGGATATAAGATGGTATCCGTGTAGAATGATGGCGAACAGGCTCTCATTTGCGAGTCCGCCTTTATCTATTGTCGAAAACATATTACTATGGCGCTCGACAAACTGTTTGCATATGCGCACGTGCTGTCGACATAATACGAACCATGGATCATGGGCCAAATGATAATTTGGGGGAAGCAGTCTTAAGTTGGCGCGTTTATGGAACTCTATGTTCCAGTACGCCTTTCTCCACTTTAATATGCTGTGTGAATGGTGTCGCTCAAAAATTTCCCTGAATTTTTGCGGCGATATGATAGGCACACAGGTATCAGACAGCATGCAAAACCACTCATTATCGCCATCTTGGGCAAGCGCATACAGCATCGTGGCCATGTAGGCGCATACCACATGATAATAGCTAGTTGGTTGGATTACTTTTGGGGGAAGCGCATGCTGCCTTATCCAGTCGGACTTGATTGATTTAATATTTTTATAGTGAAAGTAGACGTTAATAATGTCTCGATTTGGATAAATCCACGTCTTCCATAT
>Ga0233412_10001487_pt1 | contig 12120 bp, 14 predicted proteins | sample Na_anoxic_4_MG_FD_180667 | JGI IMG/M metagenome (GOLD analysis project Ga0233412, IMG submission 180667) | Seawater microbial communities from Saanich Inlet, British Columbia, Canada - Na_anoxic_4_MG | ecosystem: Environmental > Aquatic > Marine > Inlet | place: Canada: British Columbia... | reverse complement strand
TTCATATCGACCGAGTAGAAGATACAATGCTGCAAAGTCCTCAGATGGTGGAAATGCGGCGCCATTGAAGATGGGAGTGCCCGAGTTGTCACGAAGCGACCATACGCCACTGGTATTCTGTTGGAGCTCATACCATAGATAGCCCGATCCTGTCAGTACAGGTGATGTATTTACACCACTGTCGGCAATCGTATTGAAGACTCCTTCCTCGTCCATAATACCGATTGTATCTACCAATCCGTATGATCCATGTGTTCGCATATACCCAATCTCGATTTGATTGAGTGCAGATGTATCCTTGACACGACCCTTGAACGGTTGCATGAACTTTCTGACATTGAAAGTGGGATTCTCGAATGCCAGCTGGCTTACCTTGAAGTCGGATGTGCCCTGGTCGGTATATCTACAGATGGGAAAGTAGAAAACATCGATATTCTCAGCCGCATTGTTGGGTGGCCATGAGGCAACAGCAATGGTATTGAGTGGAGTTGTAGTCTCATCCTCGATTACCCAACCGTAGCTGCCGTTATAAATTACCTTGACATATACAATACCATCACCGACAACAGTAGAAACATCGATTTCATATGCACTTGGTGCAGATACTGCCAGAATCTCATCCTGTGTGTTCGTCAATTCATCGAATATGGTTACGCTGTCGTGGAATTGTGGATACAGCCACGCAACCTTGATCGTTGCCATATCGGATGAACCGGTATCAGCTGCCATCCATGGATGGGTAACAATCGAAGAGCCGTTGACATTGAAGAACCACTGGAGATTGGCATTGCTGTCTGCATCTGGATAAACACGTACAATCGTACCTTCTGCGAGTGCAGAGGTGGCTATACCATTCAACCATCCAGCTGGCTTGCCATCACCCCATTGAATAGCATCCATTTTCTCCATTTCAATGAATGCAGTACCACTTGAAATTACCTGATGAGCTGTGTATTGGGTATCAGACTCCTGTGAGTCGATGTAGGCAAACATATCCATGCCGTCACCATAGCCAATACCATAGGTACCGGTTGCTGGATCGAGCTGGTCGGTAAGTTCGATCGACTCCCTGATGCGATTTACCTGATCGATATTCAGTCCGTAGAGTTGTTCATCTGACATGGTTTACCCCTTAGATCAAATAGGTTGGTAGATCGAGATAGGCAAATACCTTTGTGGCTCTGAATGGGAAGACGATGAAGTATGGTGGTCCATCTGCACCGGTACCACCAGTGGGAAGATCCTCAGCCTTGATGGCAACACCATTGGCATCCAATAGACTGGCAACCTTTGAGCCCTGTCCACCCTTCTGTCTCACCTCGGTAAGCACTCTCGCACCAGTTGGTCCGACAAGATGACGATAACCAGCATTCAATACTGGACTCGCATGTCCATCCGGATCATAGATTACAGTCATCGTAATAAATAGATTTGCAGTACCATCAGCCTGGATGATTGGATCAATGGTGATTGAATCGACTATCAGTTCCCATCCATAGACAAAGATACCGGCTGTCACGATGTCATCACTGTTCATTGCACCCAGATAGTCGGTCAAATCCTGAATGATAAGAAAGGTCGAGTGGATATCACTGACAAGTTCGACGGTTCTTGTATATGTGATAACCATGGGATATTCAGGGACGACCGGGGCATGTGTAAATGGATCCGTGGCACGGTTTATGGCAGGATAGTTTGACTCTGATTCATCACCACCGAGCCCGGCTGGACCGATATATCTGCCACCAGTGTATTTGGCAGCTGGCTTGGCACTGTATGGAGTCCTCGTACCCTTGGGGACAACGTTCTTTTTCTGTGACTTGATCTTGGCAACCCAACCCTGCTGGGTGACATCGGTACCATACTGGCACTTGACCTGATAAAGATCCTTTTCGAGAGCTACTTCGGATACTTCCTGATCAACAACGACAAGTTGTGGGAGGATACTGTTGTATTCTTCACCCATTTGGGCAACACCGGATGCACCAGCCACCGCATCGATATCATCTATCTCGGCATCGAGCTTGACCTGAAAGATTCTGGTCGCACTTAGTGAGCCGGTATCGACACTGTATTTTCTACCAAAAATTTGTCTTGTGTAACCCATGTCCTACTCCTATAGTCCAGGTGCGGCGCCGCCGCCACCCTTGTTTCTATTTTTCTTTTCTGCGGCATTGGCTGTACGTTCATTTGCAGCCAGGTTTTGTGCGGCTACATCGTTCTGACCCTGTGAGTTGATGATGGTAGCTGCCTGGACACTGCCTTCGAGTGTTGCCGCCGCCAAATCGGGCAGACTCCCTGGCTTTATATTTACATCGGATTTCATTGCTCCAAGACTATCGAGCATCCTCTTAAGTGTCAGTGGTGCTCCATTCACATCAAGATTGAACTTCAAATCATCGATTTTAGCCATTTTCTTAGCCATCTCATCCATGATATCCACATATGGCAACAAGCCCTTTTTAAGCTCCATTCCCATTGCCCTTGAGCCACCAAGCATTCCTGCCTTTATTGCCCTTGGCATATTGATGAACAGGGTGACAAGGTTTTGTATCAAAATGAATATGTTTGTGAAGACGGTTTCAAAGGCGACTCCGAGAGCTTCCACATTGACTATTGCTATACTAAGCGCAGTCTCTATGTTCTCACTGAAATTATTGATGAATCCAATACCCATCAATATCCAGTTTACAACTCTTTCGAATCCACTTGCTATTCTATTCAGTGTACCCTCGCCCTCACCAAGTAGGTTAAGAACAGTAGCCAATGTCATAGCGATACCTATGATCGCCAAAGTACCATATAGTACGATTGCGGCAAGAACGGCAACTATTGGCAATAGGGCTGATCCCAATACAGCGACAGCGACGCCAATACCGACAATTGCCACAAAAGCTCCAAGAGCAGCAACAACCAGTGTAGCTACAGTTGCAACAAATAGTGAGAAAATCACAATAGATGCTTTTGCACCGTTGGACATGCTCTTCCAAACATTGGTAAGACCAATTATGATTGCATTGACAGCGGCAAGAACCTTGTCAAGCTTAATAACATCCTTGATCACACCACCCAGGCTCAATTTGAAGTCTTCAATGGCAGACTCCATGATACGCATTTGATTGGCAGCACTGGCAGATGTTTCTGAAAAATCATTTATGGCAGGCTTTGATTGTTCATATGCCATTACCAGCAATGCCATTGCCTCGGCTTGCTGTTCAGTCAGTTTTTCGGCAAGGAAAAGTGTCTTGAATAGTTTTTTGTGCTTTTCACCAGAACGCTCGAGAACAACATTCATGTTCTTCATCTGAATTGTGCCACCCCTGAATGCCTTCTCAAGAGCCAAGAATCTGGTATCAGTCTTACGTGCGGTAATCTGAAGATCACGAAGATTACGAGTCATACCAAACACACCACGGGCAAGCTTCTGTGTGGTCTCCTGTATGCTCTCGCTTCTGTTCTGAAAACTGGTAAGATCACCACCAAGGGCAATAAGAGCACCGGAGAATTTCAATGCTGAGAGTTCAGTGAACTGCATCGACTGACCGAGATCACCCATTTCAGCAACAAGTGTGGTAGCCTCAAGTCGAGATAGCCTGAATGAAGCGGCAACCTGTGTAACCATGACATTGGCAAATCGTTGTGCCGACTTGTCAGTCTCGAATACTGATTCAAGACGATTGGTCTGTTCTTGAAGTTGAACAGCCAGTTTGGATGATTCCTTCATAAAGGAAGTCAATGCCTTACGGGCATTGTCGATCTTCCTTTTTACACCGACAAGAACGGCAGCAAAAGAAGCAAACTTGGCAAGTGTATTGACAGCATTATCGCCGGTGTCTTTTATTGATTGACCCAGACTTTCTGATGATTGGGTCATATTATCTATCGTGGCTTGGACGGCACTCATCTTTGTACTCATCTCAGCACCGTAATTGAGTCCCGCTATATAATCTTCTGATGGTGCGTCTGCCATATCAAAATCTCCGTTTGTTTACCCTATCAATTACCCAGTTTCGGCACCGGTATCCTCTTCTGGTATCAAGCCCGGGAACAGAGCCTTGACCTTGCTTAGATTTGCCGCTGCGTTTTCTTCTGGGGATTTCTGAGTAAAGTCGAGAAGGAACTTGTCCAGCTGAATCTTCTTCGGAGACTTGGAGAAGGATTGTCCAACAGCATTTACACACTGTGCAATTGAAGCTGCCTGCCAATCACCTCGTCTATATGTACGGGGCTCCTTGGACAACCAGTATTGCCACAAAGAAAGCTCTTCCAGGGGCATCTCATCGATTAGGATATAGAGTGGGGTCCCGAGACCCCACGCCAAGTCCATTAACCAATCTAGCTCGTTGCTTTTTTTTTGAGTTCTTCGATGTCCTGACCGTTCACTTCAGCAAACTTGGTTGAGATTTCTTCAATCATCTCAGCCGTCAACTGACCCACGGTCTCTTCATCATTCGGTCCAACAATCGGTTCGCCATCGACGAAAACGAAGTTGGTCAGAATATGCATTGCTACCTTGAGAGGATCCTTCTGGTTGATCTTTGCAAGTCTCTTTGCATCACCAACCGTCTGTTTCTTGATCTCAACTTCAAGGTCATCAAGAGTACTCAATACAACCGTCTCGCTTCGCGTGCAGGACGCAAGCCTATCCTTCAGAACATTACTCATATGTATCCACTCCTATGTTACTTGCTATACTTATGCAGCTGAGAAAACAGGTCCGGTCTCTACATCGGATGCATTGGTATTGGTGATGACAATGCTGCCACTACCCTGAACCGCTGCGTCCACACCAGCTTCGCCAGCATCGAATGATGCCAGGTAACCCCAGAATACGATTGTGCCAACATTGGCGATCGTAAGGGTCAGTGCCTGGTTTGTATTGACTTCTTCTTCGATGTCATCATACGTTGCGTCACTGCCAACAAGCCAGAAAGCAGTAAATGCTATATCAGCAAGCTCTTTCAACTTCTGTGGTGACTTCGTAATAAATTCAACATTGTTCAAGCAGGTCGTGTCGATAGGACTACGCTCTGTGAAACCGACGCCGCCGAGGCTAACGTAGCACGGCTGCAATGATCCAATTGTAAGGGTTAGATCCGTCCCTGCGACTACTTTAGCCATGATTTACTACTCCGATTTGGGTTGTTCTGGACTTTTCTCTATTTCTTCTACTTGCAGGGTAATCCCTGCTTTTTTTGCCATCTCGACAACGGCGTCTGGAGGATCGATCATAAATATTGTTGAGGCACCTGCCTTTATAGCCAGTTCAACACATGCCTGTTCTGGAAATGCATGACAATGAATGAGTCTCGGATTAGCCAGATTGTACTCCTGACACTTGCATCCAATGCGCAACGTGATCCAGTCACGATGTCCATTCAGTGTGGTTACCCTGACTGCGAACGAATCCTCTTCGAGTTCATATGGACGGGTTACCCAAACCATATCGGCATCATCGCCGTTCCAACCAACAGTGTTGGTACCCTCAAGAGCCTCACGACCCTTGCATATGATGGAGACGGTCTCGCCCTCCCAAAATCTTTCAATGCTTCTCTTTCTCATTTCATCAGTCCCTCAATTATGTCGTTCGGGTGCTTTTTGATAAACGCCTGTAGCTTTGATTCTGGATTTGCGTTTATGATTTGTAGTCCTGGATGAGCACGGGAAACATCCTTGACCAGTTGGGCTGATACCTTGATGTATGCATTATACATGAAGGGATCAACACGCCTTAAATTGTCGTCATGCCAGTTCGTTTCGTGACCACGACGTTGCATATCAAAGCCGAGAAGAATAATCTCGGACGCTCCGGCAAGAGTAGCAAGATTGACAGCACCAAAACCAGAGTTGTTGTTTACACTTATTTGCGAATTATCAACAGAAAACCTTCGACCGCATGGCATTACACGCTTGATGTTGGGATGGTTTACGTCTGCAGTAGTCCAAATTTGCCTGTCATAGCCCAATAGAGCGTCGAAGTGGTGTTTACCCCATTGCCAGTCACCGAAGTAGACACAGTCGCATACATCGAGCTTATAGGCGTCATTCACACCGATAACATATTCGTCCTTGAGAAGGTCGAGGTTGAGATCGTTGAGTGATGGTCCACCACCAATGATAAATACCCTGCGTCCTTCACAGAACCTTGAAACCGAATGCCAACCCTGTGTTACTGCCGATACCACAAATGAATAACGGTGATCTGGTACTTCTATACCATATGCCGCTGGGTGACAACCACAGTGATCAGGATTTGCGTTTATGACACCAGGTGATCCCTCGAACTCACCACCGACTACGATTACTTCATCGGACATATGCGAAGCTATCGCAATTGCAGCACACTGAAGATCCATGCCTTTGGTAAATGGTACGTGTCTGATACCCGGGATATTGATATCTGGATCGATTGTGTAGACGACATCGCTCTTCTTCATCCCATCCATACTGTCGACAACATAGGACGAGAGTCCGGGGACGACATTGCCGACACCAATGGTTGGAAGCCCGTTGAACTTGAAGTCTTCGATACCATCAGTATCACAAACAACGACAATTCTCTTGTGTGTTTTTTGTGGATGCCAGCGCATTATGGGGTATCGATTTGACGAATGGCAGTATAGTCCTGCACCCATATCGCCCTGTTGTCTGCGTCATAACCGGAGAATGCTATTAGCTTCACACGATTGATTGCAGAATAGTAGGTGCTGCCGACAGTAAGCTTCAAACGATCGAGAACAGCCTCGATTGCTTCAATCTTGTCATGTGCATTGACATAGCTGCCTGCCCTTACCTGGATCTGAAATGTATACTTGCCGATCTCAACACCTTTAGCCAGGGGATTCATATTGGTACCCTGGGTGTCATAGATCGAGATGACGTCATCAGGTGCCTCTGGACGTGAACCAACGTAAATCGCCCAACCAGTGGTGGCTGCAAATGTACCAAGCCCTGAAGCAACGAGTTTATCCTTGATGTCGACTGATACTGGATTAGACATGATTAGCCTCCCAAGATGATTTTGTAGACCTGAATGGCGCCGCTGGGATTGGCACTGTGAAGCTTGGCACGTATCATGTATGCCAAGTCAACCTTCTGTGGGTCTGCCTGTGAACTGATCGATGCCAGGGTACCCTTGTAGATCCAACCGTGAAGTGATAGATCCTGTTGGGGATAGACAATCGCTGTTGATATAAACTCCACACCACTCGAATCAACAAACCTCTCGGTCGAGGACTGAAAACGACATTTCAGTTCTACCGGTGTTGCGAATGAATATTTACCAAATCCATCAGGTGCTCCTGGCTCCCAATAAACGATGGTATCTGTTTGCATTGATGCTAGACTCATAATAGTCCTCTTACTCGTTTTGGGTTGTTTTAACCTGCTTATCAGGCAGGAGCCAATTGACGTCGTGTGGTCGTGGACGACCATGCCATACGATTATCTGTGAGTCAGCCGGCATTGGTTTGAGACATTCTGTTTTGGCTTGAAACAAATCCAGTTTCCAACTGTAGATCTTGAATCTATCAAGCCGTTCTGGTTCAACTCCCAAATCAGCAAGCATATCCAGCATGGGATAAATGTCCCACATTCGCGGTTTCGGTGGATGGGCATCCATTCGATCGAATAGGGCTTGATACTTTGGATGGGGAGTGTAAAGAATAACTCCGGATGCTGCTCTGTCCCTATGATAGATATCGCTCAATAGGGCAAAGTCGACGTCGGCTGTGGCGAGATCATCAATATTGCCCACAGCAGCAGAGTCGATGTCGAGGTAAAGCACCCGGTCGTAACTCTCCCATAGATCCTGTCTGAATATCTCAAACTTTGAATGCCACTTCTGAAGATCTGAGATCATTGGGATTATACCATATTCGATGATACCATAGAATAGCCCGGGCATATCGGTTATGACATGAAAGTCATATGGTGTGGTCATATTCTCAGAAACACTGTAATAAAGCCTATTTACGTATTCGAGGGCATGTTCGTCGTAATCCCCTCCCGATTTGTACACACACACTACTGCAGTCTTCATGATCCACTCCTATAGATATGATTTTCTGGTATGTTGATGCCGAAATCCTCTGGATTCACCTTCTCGAATACTGATAAACGAGATACCGGATTGGCATTGACAATTGATACATCAGGGTAAAGGTGTTTTATCTGTCCTGATATGTTGGTTTCGTGACCGAGAAAGCTGTCATATGTCCCCATATGTGGATGAGATCGGTTGTCATCATGCCAGTTTGCACGGTTTTCTATCATGTCCATATCATAACCGAGAAGCACAATCTCATCTGGATGACCAAGAAGTGCAAAATTGATTGCCAGATAACCCGAGTTGCCAAACCATGCACACTTGTCAGGATCTGTAGAGAGTTTTGAAGATGACTTGCGAAGATTCTTCACTCGATCGATACCCAGGGTGTTGGTATTGTTTGACCAGACCTCACCATCCCAGTTCTTGAGGTTCTCGGCATGCATCTTGTACCAGGACGTATCACCAAAACAGCATATGTCGGTACAGCTCATATTATATGCATCATTCACACCAATGACAATTTTATCATGGAGATCGTGTTCGAGATCGAGTCCTCGGATTGATGGTCCACCACCGATGATGAATACACGCTTGCCACTAAATCTATCTGGACATACCTCTGCTTTCATAACCACTCCTGTTTATGATTGCTAGATTTCGATCCTTGCGAACTGGTCAAGCCTGGTCTTGAATACGTTGATAATCGATACTGAACCATCATCACCGACAATATCATTGAGACGGTACGAAAAGTCGCCAATCTTTTCGGCTTGAAGTACTCCACCACCATGAAGAACATAGATGCGCCAGACCGCAGCACACATTTCTGTGGCAAGCTGGGCAAGTGATGCCGGGATTGTCTCATATCCACCTTCATAGATGACCGTGTAGGGATAACCATTGCCAACTGGACTATCTGCCACGTATAGACCTTCACGTTCGCGAAACAGCTTTAATTGGGATGCAGAGCCCGAGATGCCGACACCGAAGTTGGTAGTCGAATCAACAGGACACTTGACAATTGGATTCAGTATGAGTGCAGGGTATGAACCATATGCTGTTACTGCCGTAGCACTCCAACCGGTGAGAAGATCGATAGCCGTAACGAGATCATCGATGTCATCAATACTCGAATCAGCAAGATCGATAGTGGTTGTGGTAAGGTTCTCGGATAGTCTCAACTCCTGGTCTTCAATCTCAATGGACGCTGCCTTCGTACCAGAATAGGTAATTGACAGCATCTCATCCATACCCGCACCTGCCCATTTAATGGATGTGATCGGGGTATTGTTGATGACGATCTCACGATCACCGGTACCAAGACGCTGGTGATAATAGTCAGCCTGATCGAATGACCTGTTGCAATATGACTCCATCATCTGTTGAACCGAAGCAATAATCAACTCCATCTCAACTGTTTGGGTGGAGCTAAGTTCAAGTCCGAGATAGACTTCGATTCGTGCGACTGTAGTCAGTGCCATGAGTAATCTCCATAAATTGAGTTCTTAGGTATTATACTGTTTTATGCAGATAGAGTCCTGCAAATGAAAACGGACTCCCCACCTAAGTAGAGAGTCCGTAAATATTGCTATTCAGTTGTAACTACTCACTGACTAGTCAGTAAGAGCAGTCTTTACAGTCGTGCGGGCTTCTGAGGACAGAAGAATAACACTAACTGCAGCGCCCTGGGAACCAGGAGCAGAGATATTGACGCGAACGCAGTCGAAGCCGTTTGCAACGTCAAGCTCTTGATCACTGATTTCAATGACATATGTCCCGAGTTCAGCTGCTTCGAACGTATCGCTCGTAACAGTCGTCTTCAGCAACGTGTCGTCAGTCGAGGATCCGACATAGACATAGTCAATGCCAAGGGACTTGGCTGCGGTACCAGCTACGGCAGTGCACTGAGAAACAGTGACGTCCATTGCTGTTGCGCCCGAACCAATATCACCAACTTGGATGATAGCGGTCAGAGCACCGTACTGCTTCATGGATACGATGTCACTAGCGATAGCAACGGTCGTATGGACTGCAGGAATTACTGCACTTGCGACTGACATATTTTCAGAAATACGCATTGTAGTATCCTCCTATTATGCTCTTTCTGCGAGCTGGATGAACGGAGACTGATACTTCGTACCCTTCGCCGGAGTGATTTTGTCAGAAGGCAGTGGCTGACCATTGAGCCTCATAACAAACCTGAAAGCAGTCTCGTCGGTAGTGAACTTGACGTGAATGCTGGTATCGGTCTTGAGCATGCCCTTACGGATAAGGATGTACTCGCCGAGGTTGACGTACTGGATGTCACCAAGATCACCAAGAGTAGAGCAGTGCTCACTCATCATGACTGGATGTCCAAGAAGCATGCCACCAGGAGCAGCCTTGATATCATTACCAGGACCGAGGAACACAGGAGCATCACCAATTGACATCAAAGGCAACTGGGGGAATACATCCTGGTTGATCAGCCAAACAGCACCAGCCTGCAAATAAGCGGGCATACGAGCATACATGTTGGTAACATTAGTAGCATTGACGGTATCGGCAGTCTGAGAACCGACCTTGGCAACAGTCACAGCAGCGTCACTGTTACGATAGCCAAGAGGCTGTCCAGCGCCGTTACCATTCATGATTGCAGAATCGATCTCGAAACCGAACTCGCGAGTGAACCAGCCAGCGGCCATTGAGCCAAGAGCGGATGCATCTTCGAGCAATTCATCAGTAGCGTAGTACAGACCAGCCAGCTTACGGAGAGCCATACGGCGTTCCTTGAACGTGGGCTTGGAAGAAGTCTTCGTACCAGCTTCTTCAGTCCAGTATGCACTGACAGGACGGGACGTGCGATCATAGTCTGAGAGTTCCTTCCAAACCAGACCATTACCACTGACTTCAACAGTACGAGTACGGCTAAGAAGTACGCCGGTGTCGTAGATGCGTTCGGTCAAACCAGCCTGAATATCAGGATCAACGAGGAAACCACCATCAGCGTCAACGAGTTCGCTCGAACCGGATGCAGCCTTGCGGGCTACGCCGTCGAGACGGTCGTCACGAGTACCTTCAGTGACCAAAGACTTGATAGCCTTCAGCTGCTCACCGAGATCATTGAAGCCATCATCAGCTTCTTCGTGGGTTACTTCAACATGCAGACGCATGCCATCGTTGTTCGAATTCTCAATAGCCTTGGCAACTGCGCTTTCAACAGCAGCAGAAATGCTTTCGCTCTGAGCCTTTTCAGCCTTCTCGGCTTCAAGAGCAGCGACTTCGTCGTGCTCCACAGCCGCTTCAGCCAGTACGAGAGCCTTTGCGGTCTCTTCGTCGAGTTCGACAATATCATTTGCCTTAAACGTTGACCATGCTCTCAAGAGTTTGTATTGCTTCATTTGAGATTACCTCAATTTGAATTATGGGTTTTTTATGCGTCAAAGTGTCGTCTCCCAAGCATCCATAAAAATGGGGCAGCTTATGAAGAGTACCAATGGTAGCTTCTGGTGTATTGTACACTAAAAAGATGTCGAATCCCTTTAAGACAAATAAAAAGGCACCGAATGATCAAGGAGGAACCTCATTCGATGCCCAAGGACGACTATGTTAAACTATACCCTGCCCAGTCTTAAATCCAACTGTGTTTTAGCCAGTCTGGCAATCTTATCGGGGGATGGTGCAGATATTGGTTCGGGACGATGAACAAGACGAGCAACCAATCGCTTGACGACAGGTTCAGGTTTTGGTTCTTCAACTTCTACTACCACTTCTTCGGGCTCTACTTCAACTTCTGCTTCTTCTGCCACCACTTCTTCTTCGACTTCGACCTCTTCTTCAACTTCTTCGACTTCGTTTTCTACTACTTCGATCTCATCAATCGGTAGAACTTCAGTGACATCGGTGACATCAACGGCACTAAATCCAGTAGCGAGCTCTTCGATGATTGCATCGAGCTCCTCACCTTCTTCAGTTGTAGCCACCTCCTCCTCCGTCTCGCCGTCCTGTTGCTCCTTTTTATCCAGCTTGAGCATCTTCAGCATACCATCACTGATAGAGTAGGACCTGGTGCTTACGGCTTCCATCAGGGC
>Ga0233412_10001486_pt1 | contig 12124 bp, 17 predicted proteins | sample Na_anoxic_4_MG_FD_180667 | JGI IMG/M metagenome (GOLD analysis project Ga0233412, IMG submission 180667) | Seawater microbial communities from Saanich Inlet, British Columbia, Canada - Na_anoxic_4_MG | ecosystem: Environmental > Aquatic > Marine > Inlet | place: Canada: British Columbia... | reverse complement strand
TTATTATTTTTGATAAATTTAATGTTAATACAATAAATATAATATGTGTATTCTTTTCTAATATTACTTTTAATACATTTTGTATTGATATATTTAATAAATGAAAATTATTAAATATGATTATTTTCTTATTATTACAAAAAACATTATATGATTTACATATATCTTTTATTAATTCAAGCCATATATCTTTATTTTTATATTTAATATTTTTTAAATTAAATTCATAATAATAATTATTTTTAATATATAGTATTCCTTTATAGTCAATTTCTTTATTGGAATTTATAATATATACTTTATTTAATGCATTAATTATAGTTTCATATCCTAAATTACTACCATATAAACAAATATTTGGATGGTTTTCATTTTTTAATAATCTAAATAAATTATTTTTTAATTTATCTAAATACATATCTTTTTTAAAATTATATATAATATATTATCTTTATATCCTTATTATATATTATGTTTATATCCTTATTTTTATAAATTCTATAATTTAATTATATCAGTAAATAATGTTTCTAATTATTAAAGATGAAAAATTTAATACAGACAATATAATAATATCTCTACATCAAATATATAATTTTTATCATATTTATTATGATAAAAATTATATAAAATTAAGCGGAATTCCACTAACTATAAACTATACTAAAATTATTGAAAAAAATGATAGATTTTTTATATATTATGATTATAATAGTAATATCGATAAAATAAATAATTGGTTTAATTTAAATATTCCAGATTTTTATTTTATTAGACAAGATATAAATAAAAGTGAAAAATATATTATTGGAAATTCATATAAAGATATAAGTAATAATCAATCATATGAAATTAAGGATAATTGTAATACAATTGATATAATTATATATAAAATTAAATATATTAAAGGGAAATATATACCTATAATTAATATAATATGAATCATATACAAGATGATACCAATTTATTATTTTTAATATCAAATCCAGATAACCATATTAAAAATAATAATCATAATATAGTTAGAATAGATAGTTTAAAACAATATATTATAAAAAAATTTGATTTATTTAATGAAGAATTAATAAATATTATATATACTGATATTTCCGATTATATCAATAAAATAGATATAGATTTATTAATTATTAACAATTTATTAAACAATATTATTAATAAAATTATTAATGAATGATCTCATTGAAAAATCATTTATTAACTCTATTAAATGTGATATTATTAAAGAATTATTAAACAAATATGAATTATTAGATTTAGATATTTCATTAGATGATTATACAAATTTTATTATTAATAGAGTTAATATTTATTCAGAACATCCTAATTTTATAATTAGGGATGATAATGATAATAAATATATTAGTAGAAAAATAACTATAAATAAAAAAAATAAATGTATTACAAGATTATGGAACAATTCATATGGCGGACAATGCTCACATTTAGCTACTTGTAATAATTATTGTAAAAAACATGATTTAATGATAAAAAAATATGGAAAACTTAGATTTGGTAATATAAATGAAATTTATCCTGAAAAAGATTATTTAAATAATAATATCCTTAATTGGTCTAATTAATTTTATATTTATTTAATTCTGTAAATATCTCTGAACCATCTTTAATTAATTTATTAATTACATTATTTAAGTAAATAATATGTTTATCTTGAATTTCAATTGTTTTACTTTGAGAATCTATTTTTTTTTGTAGATTTGCTCCATCTATTATAAATCTATTTATCAAATCCATTGTCCCAATTATCTCTGTATTTGAATTTATTTTCTCCTCTATATTTTTCAACATTAACTTTTTTGATTATATTAAACAATTTATTATTAACTATAAAACTATGATCAATATTTTCAGTATATGATGTATGTCCTTTGTCTTCCAGATTTAACAAAGAACGACCTTCAATTAATTTATTCGGCATTATTTATAAATTAAAAATATATTAATTCAAATTTTATTCAATATTTATAAAACCGGTTTTATAAATAATATTTACAATAAACTATCTAAATATTCGTATCTATACATTTTAATCAAATATTTAATTATATGTTCTTTTTTAAATATATATGTAGGTGAAGTTATTTCGTTTAAAATAGTATCACCTTGATAATCGTCATTTTCTAGATGTATCCATAATACATAATCTGTAAAATGATCCCATTGTGACTCCCGACTCCAACCACTACATACACTACATATATCACTTAGATGTGTTAGTTCATAAAAGCATTTATATTTTAATTGTTTATATTTTAATAATTATATATAATAAACTTCAAAACATATGGTTATAATGGTTATAAATATTGGATAAATATTATTAAAGGAATAATTCTTATCATATATAATTTCCTTTATATGGTTTAAAGCGGTCATTATAATAAATAATATCCAGATATATGAAATAAATTTCAAAGTTTCATTAGAATTATTATTAATTGAAGCGTATAATCCTACTATGAATATAGACATTGTAAAAAATCCTAATTCGGTCTGAAATGGGGATGATTTCCATCCAATTGATTTTGCAATTTTGTTTGATAAAAATAAATGACCGATTGCATAATATAATATAAGTGGTAATAACAAAAAATCAAATATTGTTTTAAATTTATTTATACTGTTATTTATTTGATATATTGTATTTGCTATTATTATTAATTGAAATATACTAAAATATTGTAACATATATTTATAAATATATTAATTCAAAATTTATATAATGAAGTAAGGTATTCGTCCATTGATCGTTTAATTATAGATGTTAATTCAATTACATCTTCATTCTTCATATTATATTTTTTACTAATAACAAATGTATTTGCCATTATCTCTGTTTTTAATTTTATTACTTGTAGTTTTTCACCTAATTCTTTATTATCTCTAATATTTTTAGGAGACATACTATCCAATGAATCAATTAATACTAAATCAGAAGCATTTACACTGCTTATAAACCAATCCCAATCCCCAGATCTTGTTTCTTTCCATAATAGATATCTAATATTATCTGAGGGTGTTCCAGATACATTTACTTTTTCTAATCTATCATCACATAAATTAAATGATTTATGATATATATCACTTGTTTTAACATTTATATAAATCTCAGTATGATTAATCAACTCACCATCCGAACAGTTTGTTAATGGTTCGGATGGCAATCCTGTTTGAATATTTAAACAATTATAAACAACCATTCCATTATTTTTAAAGAAACTACAGAAATCTGGATTATTCATAATTATTATTATTATTATTAATTTATATTTAAATGTTTATATTATTCAAATTTATTTCACAATACCAACATAATTGTAATTGTGGAGTAGATGGTATTATGATTAGGATACATTCTCACTTTCAATAAATGCGCTATTTGGATATTTAAAATTTCTTAAAAAAACTGTCGGTGATTCATCACCTGTTCCATAATCTGATGGACCTGGACTATCAATTGCTCTTGTAAATACACCTTCTTGAGATGTTATAATATCATCTCTTTCAACTCTACCCCAATTTGTGTAATTTGTTTCGTCATTTCCCCCCATAAGTTCATTTACAGCACATATAGATCCGGTATCATAAAGTAGTTCTCCATTTTTTTCGTCACATATAGAATCTGTACAACCTGCTTGCTCTAATACACACGAGATATTTGAAGATGTGCTTTGTAACCATGGAGAATATGGTGGTCTTGAATAAGCTACACCAGTATTTTCTGTAACACCTGACGCAAGTTGACGTTGACCTTTATCGCGATTCCAAGATTCGGAACCTTCTTTATCACCCATTTCCCACCTTTTTAATCTCCCACCTCTTTGTGGTATAGATACAGGGTTAGCCCAAACAGCCGCATAATCTCTACCAATACCAACCCTTAAATTACCACCAAGACTATTAGCATCTTCCTGTTGCCAACCCAAACTATCATATTTATTACAACATGAAACACAATTATTACAATTACAATTACCATCTTCTACAATAACGGGATGTGGATACCTTGGATCCGGACAATGAGATGAACCTAATCCAGTTGTAGATCCTTGTATACCGGAAGCCATTTTTGGATTATCACTAGACCTCCACCAACTACCATTATTAGTGGCTGATGAGAAATCCCAAGCACAAACATCAAATTGACTATTGCGACGACCCATTTTTGAACCAAATTTATATGGATTCGTACATATTAATGGAGCTACTGGAACCGGTGTCCAATCAAACACCCCTTGATCTGAATCAATTATATTACCTTGAAATTGACTACCACTAGGAGTAAGCCATTTACCAACACCTGTTATTTCTAAATCACCCACACCAGGACAATTGACAGTTCCATCTGAATTAACTATAGCACCTTCAACTTCCTTATTACAAAATGGACCTTGTCTTGGTTCATTTTGTGAAGATAAACCCAATCCAGCACCACCGGAACAAGATCCAAAATCTCGTTTTTTTAAAGGTGGATTAATCCAAGGATCTATTCCACCAAACATATTAGTTTCTACAAATCCATCTTTTGCCCAATCTGGATCAGGGTTATCTCTACCAGGATATTCATATACAGGTAAATCAATTAAATCAGAACCAGGATCTAATATACACCATTTTTCATATAATGGTTTAGAATTATCTTGTTCAATTAATCCCTCCATTCCTTCTTGTATACATTGAGATGGAATTTCACCATTACCTTCATACCATTTACACCCAGCTACAACAGAAGAACCGGTATTTGATATTTGTCTATCAATAGCTTCTATATCTGAAGCAAAACCCCTACCACCAACGGGTAATCTGTCCGCATTATAATAAGTATCTGAATTTATAACTTTATTTGCCCGAAAACTAGCACTCATATTACATAAATCTTTAATATCCGTAATTGGCTTACCAGCTCCATCTACTGGATTAAATTTACCACCTGGATAATTATCTATATTATTACCACTATCATCTTGGAATTGCCATTTATTTGAATTTTTATCATATTTATAATTATTTATATATTCACAAGTAGCAAATTGTGCGGGAATTTTATTATATGCTCTAGAGTCTTGAGCATTTATAGAATATGAATCTAAATTACCCTCTTTACGAGAACCAGGGAAAACATCGTTTTCATTTAATTCTAATGGCGCTCCTGTATTTGAATCTGATCCAATACTACTAATTGTTAATGTCATATCTTCAACAGGCTCTTCACCTTCGACCGGCACCATACCATATGGTCCTGCTTGTGACCAATATAATTTTTTAGTACATTCGTGAATACTTACTTCTTTTGGAGCAACAAATGTATATTCCCATCCACATTTAGGCAAATCACACCCAGGTCCTTCAATTTTACAACTTTGTGAAGTAGTATTTAATTCAACATTATTATCTTCTTCTTCTTCTTCTTCTTCTTCTTCTTTATTATTTGCAAATGTTTCTATAATACTATTTTTTGTAGAACCAGATTGACCCCATATATTCTCCATAGGTTCATCAGTATCAATTGTATCAGATTGAATTGATTTTATTTGATTTATAGATGAAGAAGATTTAATATTTTTATCACTTGAAGAGGGAGTATTTAAAATATTAGATAATGATTTTTCTTCTTCTTTTGATAATTTAATATCTTTATTTAGATAAAAACTATTTATTATATCTTGTTGTTTATTAATTAGTATATCATTAATACTTCTTGGTTTGAATTGTTTTATATTATCTACATATGTTTTATCAACACCATTCTTTTTATAATTATCAATTTCTCTTAAAATTATATTTTTTTTTAAATTAAAATTGGCATTATTTGTATCTTTATATGACATATTTAGATATGTTTCACATTTTTTAATATTTTTAAATTTTTCACTACCTGGATCTTTATTATTAGTATCTTCGGCATTATTCATAGTATCAGTATATCTATCATAGTTTTCTTCCTCTAATAATAATAAACAACGATTAAACCAATCAGTATTAATAGGTCCAACTTCAGAATCTATACAATTAAAACCAAAATATTGTTCTTCCGCCATTGTATTCCATTGTGAGTTATATAATGGTCTTCCATTAAATCTATTATAATTTGCACTTGGAGAAGTATAATCTCCTTGAGCATTTTCATATATATTATTAATAATTGATTGTTTTTCAATACCACAAGTTTTGTTATCACAATTTAAAGCTGGAGCACAACCATTAATATTGGGACTACATTCAAAAGTTTCGGGGTTACATAATATAGTTGTTTTACCAGTTCCATTCACTGTTGGACTTTTCCACATTGGATCTTCTTCAATATTAAATCTACCACTATGAAATCTATATCTATTACTTGATTCATCTATACCACATTCCATTGAAATCATACCACACATATCTCTAGGTGGATTAGATAAATCTATACCATATTCTTTTTCTGATTTATTTTGCCACCAACCATTTTTATCACCATAAAAATAAATAATTAAAGCAATAACAACTATCGCGATAATTATAAAAATCCCAAATGCCCCCGATGCGGTTTCAATTTGTTTTTTTTGAGTTGAATATAGTATATTTGGATTACCCATATATATATTATATTATATATATATATATGGATAATAAAACCGGTGGTAAATTAATTGGAACAGGTTCCGAATCATGTGTATTTAGACCAAACTTACCTTGTAAAGATAAAAAAATTGAAATAAATGAAAATTTAATATCTAAATTATTTCTAAGAAAACCTGAAAATTTAGAAAAAGAAATAAATTTTAATAAATTAATTGAAAGTTTAAAAAACTCGGAAATATTTGCGGTTACATTGTCTAAATTATGTAAATCTGAAAACTATGAAGATATTAAAAAATATGAACCAGACATAGATAAATGTTTGAAATCAAATGGATATGATAATTTAATAAATAAAGATATGTTATATGGTCTATATGGTGGTATCAGTATGGAAGATAGAGTAAATGAATTATTTACAGAAAATGTATTAAATAATACTGAATCTATTAAAAAAACTATGGTAATATTTATGAAAGAATGTTATTCTCTATTTTATGGTTTATCTATAATGTATATGAATAATATACTTCAATTTGATATTAAACCTGATAACATCGTATATCATGAAGGGAAATTTAAATATATAGATTTCGGTTTATCTACAACATTTTCAAATATCGATGATATTAAAAATAGAGCATTAGATGAATTTAATGGAGAACCCAGAAGAATATATACATATTATCCATTTGATTTTTTATATGCATATCCAAGTGGATTGGATCTATTTTTTGAAAGTTTAAAAAGTAATAGAGAGCATTTTGATTATGTAAAAGATATACACAATATATTATTTTATAGAGATTTTGATGAATCTACTAAAGATATATTAGATTTATCTATTAGTAATAAACTAAATGATAAAATAATTACACAGAGATTAGATACTTATAGTTTAGGTATAACAATATCGGAATTATTACTAAAAAAAATAATATTGGCAAATAATAATTTAAAAAAAGAAGATATGATTGATAAAATTCAAGATGTTTTTTGTGATAATAGTATGTATCCATATACTGAATTATTATATAAAATGACAGAACCATTAGCAAACAATAGAATTACGCCAATTATAGCTTTATCCGAATTAAAAAATAAATTAAATTATAATCCAGATTATGATAAAAATTCCAATAAAAAAACTAAAAAGAAAACCAATCGGAGTAAATCTCATCGCTAATAAATTTGAAAATTTATTATGATATATATAATTAAAATAAACAAACTAACTCACTAACAAACTCACTAACAAACTCAAACAATAATGGGTGGAAATATGTCAACTCAAAAGACCAACTTCATCAACCAAGCACACAAGTTCTATAGCGATAAGCCACTCGCTTATTGTGTTGATCTGTGGCAAAAGGGAGAGAATGACTCAATGATTTACAACGAAACAGAAGTTCCAAAGGGTGTTCTACCTCACGGGCACGATCATGGTGGAAAGCCGGTATTTCAGAAGTCTGTTCAAGATGGATGGGGTGTTGTTCAAGTAAAGGATCCAATTGATGGAGGAACCCTTGTTAACCGGACAGTTGGTTCTCATGCTGTTATGGCATTTATGCCAGCTGGATTCCGTGATGCTCCAACACCGAACAAGATCAATCCATTCCGGGAAGAGATCGGAAACCCCCAAGGATCTGACCCTCAAAAGTGTGCTTCAAGTCTATGTCATGTCGTGACAACACCTGTAGATATTTGCCGATACAATATCATTTCATGTGATTCAACCGATATTGATCTAATCCGGGAAATGGATCGTGTTGGACGCCAGGCTTGTCTGACACTCCGAGATGGTCCAGATGATATGGTTGGATCGCTTCGGTGGCATCTCAAGCAAGATGGAACTATTACACTTAAGGATGGGAGTGTTGTAAATACCAAGATGATTTCAAGTGATTTTGTAGATTCAACTGTGTTTGATACAGCACAAGCAGAAGGAATCGCAACAATTAATCATCTATTGGAAGAATCTCTTGAAACTTCATTCCATGTTGGTGAATCTGCATCAGTTGGATATCTACACAGCCACACACGCCCGACATGCTTTGATCTAACATCAAGGGAAAATATGGATCAAATGGCATCAGAACAAGGGTATGTCAAGGAAACATCAATGAGTGATTGTATTGAATATCTTGTATCAACGGAACCTGGTAATCTCAAAGATATTAAGGATTCCCTTAATGAGTCTGACTCTGATGATGATGAAATTCAATCAAGTGTATCTGAACTTCGGGTCACTGAAAGTGATGAAGATGATGAAGGTGATGGTCAATCTCTAACTCGCCAACCATCATCTCTATCCCACCAAGCATCTAGTCGGTAAATGTAAAAATAGAATATAAAAAAATAGAATATAAAAAAATAGAATATAAAAAAATAGAATATAAAAAAATAGAATATAAAATAGAAAATAGAAAATAAATATTTTTTTTTATAATATCCAAGGAACTTGATATTTCATAAAATTATCTGTTGATAAATTTTTTTTAATTCGTTCAATTGTTTTAGGAGAATCAATAATTACGGGTTTAATATCGGGTGTTTTAAATTTAATATTGTTAATTTTCAAATCTTTAGGTTTATTTATACATTGCCAAAATAACATAAAAACCATATTTATTATATATTTATTATTATTTTAATATTTAATTTTAAATATAATTAATACTTTGAAAAATTTGAATTTAATAAATATAATATTTAGTAAAGTAATAATTATATTTAAAAATGGGTAAACGATCCAGAAACTTTAAACTAAATAACAACAAAAAGAAGAAGGAAAAACCTGAAATTAAAAAAGTAGATGGGAGAATTATTGGGTGGATTGGAAATGAAATTCCAGTTGTTGGTAGCGAATCATTAGCAATGAATGAATTTAGAGAAAATGATATGTCTCCAATTATTACAAACAGCTATAAATATATTAATTATTCAATTTGTGCAATAGACAAATTTCCAATTTATAAAGAAAATAATATTTCAATATGGGGCGAAGAAACATCTAGACAATTAATTAATGTCTTACCACAAAGAAAAAAAACAACTATTTAAAATTAAAAGTATAATTATATTTAATAAAATATTAAATATGAAATTAGAATTTATCTCAACTAATACATATTACAGACATGTTCTTGAAAAAATTTATACAATCGCAAAAGATAAAATAGATTGTTTTTTTTATCTAGAAGAAGTAAATTATAAATCATATAATTATAGATCCAGATTCTTGGATGATAAAAATAAAGTAATAATACCGGGTGAAATTGATATTATTATTGAATATAAAGGCGAAAATATCAAGGTCAAACATTATATAATTAAAGATCATCATGATAATATTCAAAAATTATTATTAGTAAATGATTGCTGTGGTGGACCAAAAGGAGAAGTTCCATTTTGGAGATTAGAATTAATACATGAAAATACAGAAATTCTAACACAGTTTGTAGATGATGCTAGAGAGGTTGTTAGAGAAAGAATTAAAAAGAATAAACAAAAATCAAAAGATACTATTAGAATATATTATTTTAAAGACTATTGGTATTTATTTTCAAAGACACCTAAGAGACCTATCGATACATTATATTTAAAAGAAAATCAAATGGAAGGTATTATTCAAAAAATAGATAATTTTTTTTCTGAAGGAGAGAGAAATGATTATATTTCATTTGGAATGCCATATAAGAATGTTACTTTTTTATATGGTGTCCCGGGTTCTGGTAAAACATCTACAATTAATACAATAGCATCCCATTATGGTTGTGATGTATATATGCTACCATTATCATCTGATATGGACGATTCTCATTTAGTTGATGCTTTTAGTAATGTTAATTCAGAGTGTTCTGAAAGAGCAAATGAAGAAAATCGCAAAGTAATAGTTATAGAAGATATAGATTGTATATTTAATGAAAGAAAGCAAGGTGATTCAATGAAAAATGGTATAACACTCCAGGGATTATTAAATTGTATGGATGGATTTACGTGTATTGAAGGGGCATTGATATTTATAACAGCAAATAATCCAGAAACATTAGATAATGCTGTGATTCGATCTTGTCGGGTTGATCATAAATTAGAATTAGGATATGCTGATAAATATCAAACAGAAAAAATGTTTAATAGATTTTTGCCAAATCAACAAAATAATTTTTTAAAATTTTATAATAGTATTAAAAATACTAAATATACAACAGCAATGCTTCAAGAATTATTATTTTTTAATAGAAAACATGAAAATATTTTGTCTAAGTTAGATGATTTTAAAATAATAGTTGAAAAAAATAATCCAGCAAAACTATCAAATGAAAAAGAAAATAATACTGGTCATTATATGTAATTTAAAATAATTCTAATAATAATGTTTTATAATTTATATCAAATATGGCAAGTTTATAGAATAATACTTCATTTGCACGGGTTTTATGTAGCATATTCATTTTTATGTTGGACTCTTTCATCAAGTTATTATTATTGTAGTTTTATGATATCTTTATTTTATATAATAGATCCGAATGAAATAAAACAATTAGAAGATAAAAAAATATTAGATAAGATCGATTAATTTATATATATTTTTATATATATATATATATATATAAATAATGAGTAAAATTGAAATTAAAAAAAGTAATATTCCAGGTGCTGGAAATGGTGTATTTGCAACAGAATTTATAGAAGAAGGAGAAATTATTGAAACACCTGAATATATATATATTACCGAAAATTTTGCCGAAGCCGCCGGTATAAAAACTATACTAGATAGTTATAAATATAAAATGATTGAAAATTATTTAACTTTATTAGATGGGAAAACAAGTTTTATAAATCATGGTATGAAGGGAAATGTAGATCCATATAATTTTAAAGAAAATTATAGCGTTACTATAGCAATAAGAGATATTAATAAAGGTGAAGAATTATTATATGATTATGGTGCGAGCTATATTTATAAAAACTTTCCTAGATATAGATCCACATAATTATGAAGAAAATAATAGTATAACGATAGCAAAAAGAGATATTAATAAAGGTGAAGAATTATTTATTAATTATAGTAATTCTTCACCTAGATATTATTGATAAATTTATTTATTGATTTATTCTTGAATAAGAAGTAAATAAATTTAAGAAATTCACATAATAATCTAAAGCACCATTTATACAATTAGCTTTATTATTATCATATTTTAATAATATTTTGTTTGTATCATATAAAATATATAGTGAAAATATGATAATAATAGTTATTGATATATTTTTTTCGTAATTATCATTATTTTCTTTATTTGAAAATATATTCATTATCATAATTGTTGTAATAATTAATAAAAATACGAATAAAACTATTGCTAACCATGATAAATCTATATTATAATATGATATAATAATACCAAAAATAAAAATAATACAAAAATTTATTATAGTTGATATTAAACTATTCTTAATTATATCTTTATCATTAATATCTGAAAACATAATAGATAAAAATAATCAAATTATAATACTATAT
>Ga0233412_10001481_pt1 | contig 12157 bp, 15 predicted proteins | sample Na_anoxic_4_MG_FD_180667 | JGI IMG/M metagenome (GOLD analysis project Ga0233412, IMG submission 180667) | Seawater microbial communities from Saanich Inlet, British Columbia, Canada - Na_anoxic_4_MG | ecosystem: Environmental > Aquatic > Marine > Inlet | place: Canada: British Columbia... | reverse complement strand
AAATGGAAAACAGAGGTAGAAGATAGATCTATATTAATGTGGGAGAATAGTTATGGGTTTACGTTATACATACCTTTACGGGCAACTGAAGTGGGTGAATGGCCAAATAAAAAATATCTTTATAGTAAAGAAACTGACCCAAGATTAATTATGGTTAGTGTTACAATATCCCCAATAAAAACATCAACAGAAGATACATATGTTTGGGGTGGTGACCCCGATAAATTTAAAGTTCAGGTAACTTTAAGAGTTGGTTCTGATGACGATCCTACTGAGGGGTTTAAAATTATGGACTGGATGACATTTGAGGTTCCAGTACCTAAACCTTTATCTAAAGAAAATATATTAAAAACTTTAACAGACATTTATAATGATGTTTTAGAGAAGATTAAATCAAATACTTTCGAATTACCTAATGGTGTAGAACCAATAAGGTTAGTGTAAATTTTCTACTTGATTTACTACACTAAATTTAAGTTTAGTGGTATACGTCTTAACTAACTCATTAGAGGTTAATTTAATATCAATATAATATTCGTTAGGAATCAACCAAGAAGTATCTAAAACAAAATAATTTTTAAGGAATGACCTATTTACATCTTCCCAATCAATAACATTAACCTGTGTAGTGCCTTCTCTGATCCACATTCTATATTGTAAACCGTCTATAACACTTGATTGGTTAATTGTATAAGGAAGTCTGGCGTTTACAAATACTTTTCTTTTATCACCCCTTTTAATTTTTTCATCTCTTTTAATACCACTTAAAGATACCATATAGTCTATGGGTAGTGACTCACTATCTCCGAAATTATAGTATTCATCATCAGATTTTACTTCAAAATCCAAAGTTACATCTGGTCTACTAATTCCACCTATATTAATATCACCCCAAGTATCTGTAAATAAAACACAATCATCTTCCGTAATAGGTACAAAAACTTCTGCGTAATAAACGCCTATGGTGGATTGTATGGTTTGTGCTGATGTAATAGCTGAAAATACATTACCATCCTCGTCTTTTATTGTTACACTAGGGTTGTTATCTAAATTAGTGGGTTCTCCACCTATATTAGTATAAAAGTATAGTCTATTAACCTTACCCTTATAAAAATTCTTCCTGTCGTCTCTGATTGGATTATTATAAATTGTTTCTAAGAATGGTTCATAATATGTTTGTGTATGTCTGGTGAAAAATCCAACATATTGTGATGGGTTTTTAATTAATAACTCTAAATCTCTCTCAAACGCAATACCATACCCATAATTTGTTGTACCCCCAGTTATTAAACTATTAACTTCATCTGTAATATCCATTTCTATATTTTCATTACCTTTATCGAAATGTTGTGTAGCCACTGTAATCCCTGATGGTGATCCCGAATATACACCACCTTCGGTCCAACTTGTAGTAGTTGTAGAATTTAACCAATTACTAGCCGATTCAACAAAAGTAATATTATCTTCTGATTCAAAACTAATTACCTGTTGGTAGTCATACCCACAACCTTCATCCCATTCTTTATCAACTCTAAATAATACCAAATCAAATGATGACGTTCTTTGTTTACCATCCAATAGTTTTTGGGCTTGTAAATCTCTATCAAAAAATGAACTATTTGTCATTCTTAAAGTATGTACTACATTAGATAAGTCACCTAATTCACCAGCATTGTATCTATCTTGTAAATCCGCAACATCAAAATAAAGTAAGTGTCTTGTATAATCAGTAACTGATTCTTTACCACCATAATAAATTTCTGCGATAGGGTTTCTACCCGTATTTATCTGAGTATTTCTTATAATAGTATTATTTTTATCGATATATGTTCTAATTAGCATTTTTTCTTTATATATAAATATATTAATTACTATTAATGTTCTTATTTAATATCTTATTTAAATCAAATCCCATAACATCTGTAGTTGTTTTACTTGGATCAGCAGGTAAACCATTATATGGGTGAACATGTGAAATAACATATTTTTTAATTAATTCTAAAAATTCCACTAAAGTATCACCATAAACTAACGGGTGAGCATCATTATTAATTTTTTCTTGTTCTTCATCATTAATTAAATTTTTTGAGTTAGCTAATTCAAAAGTATTTGCTCCATCAGCATTACTTAAAAAATTAATCTTAGTTGCGACAACATTAATAACAGACGCTTTTTTATCCTTGTTTTTAGAAAATTTAACAGTTTTAATTTTCTTTTTAACCTCAATAGGTTCCGATGAAAATTGTGCAATATTACCTTCCCCCTTATATATTTTAATTATGTCAGAAGAATCTGATTTTATTTGCCACTTACTACCTTTATTTGCGTTTATAAATGTTTGAGCAGAATTTAAAGCGGTTTGTCTTGAACTCGTACCAACATAGTCAGTTTCATTTTCAAACTCAGCTATTTTTTCACCAGATTTAATATTATATACTTTAATTCTTAATTCCGTTCTATCAATATCAGATTCTTCAAACCTCTCTTCTGGTGATTTATTATCTAATACTACCCCAACTGTGGTGATAGTTTTCATGTCGACATAGATTACAATTTCAGGAGATGGTGTAACGTAATTAATAATTTCTTTATCCTCAGTCTCTCTTTTTAATTTCTCTCCACCGTATTTTAATTGAATGTAACCAATGTCTTTAGAATTGAACTCGGTATTATTACCTTCTACAAATTTCCCAACTCTTAACCACATTTCTCTATCTTTTTGGATTATGTCAGTATTATATCTACCCTGTAGTGTTACATCATCATCTTTACCGTATAATATATCATATAACCCATTTTCTATCTTCGGTGTCTTTAATTTTCCTGGTCCATCAGGTAATACTTCTTGAGCCTCAATATATCCCTGACCATCTAATTTAGTTGATTGTGATATTAGTGGTCCAATCCAGAACCTCTTTGTTTTAAACGAAGCGGTTGGTGAAGCGTTGTTATTTTCATATTGAAATACGAATACTAATTCCCCTGGTTTTGGTAGTGTTAATAAATACCTAGGTACTAAAGGTGTGCACCATATTAACGAATTTTCTGTTTCTGAATCATCAACACCAGTAATTTTTACTTTAACTCTACCAGATTTTAATGAATTATCTAGTTCGATAACCTCACCAATTTTCATTATTGGTACGATGTTAGTATCCCTACTATCTTTATTCATGTCAACGCCACCCATTAGTCTTCTCCTTTATATCTTTTTGTTAATATTTTATTACCGTAATAATATTCTTTTTCTATATCTTCTAATTTTTTAGATAATACAATTATTTTATCTATTAATGTTTTTTGTTGGTGATTTAATTCCTCTAATTGCATCTTAATTGATGCATTACTACTGTTATCCCAATCTATTGCATTATTTATCATACTTTCCATATTATCTAATTATACCATTACATTTAACCATTGCGGTTGTTGCCCCTTGAACAACTATCGGACCACCCGCATTTCCACCAGCAGCAGTTAATTGGGTTCCAGGTGGTATTTCAAGCTCTATAACCGCATCCGTTAATAACGCATTAACTATTTCCTCAACCCTAATAACTTCCATTTGTAATTCAATATTTTGTGCACCACTGGGTAATGGACCAATATCGATACCTATTTCTTTTTTCCTTTCGATTATTTTTGATGCAACATCTATTGCACTTATACCAGGCCTATTTCTAGCACCCAATAAAATTAAACCTTTAGGTAGTGGTTTTAATTTATTAGGTGGTTTAAAGGCGTTTTTAAATAATGCCGCAATCACCCCTATAGTACCCATAATGGCAGCACTACCAGCTTTCTTTTTTAAGTCTTCCCCACTAGGAAGGTTGGGTTTTAACCCCTCTCCTAATTGTTGTAAATTTTCATTTGGCATAATTATTTTTTTTTAGTCACAAAATCTACCTTTACTTCCTGATTGTAGATTTATATTATTTAATGAATTTAAATTTATACTTTCTGTAAATCCAGCTAATTTATCGGCAGCACCTTGAGCCTTACCAAATAACTCATTAGCTTTTTCTAATTTATCACTAATAGCGCCCGGTAATAAACTAGTTAAAGTTTTTATGTATTGTAAATTCATTTCTTTAATTTTTTTAGTGATATAACATATAATTAAATTTTTTATTGCCTTTAAAACTAAAGGTAAAAGATATTCATATATTAATTTTCTAATTAATTCACCAATTATATCCCTTATAACACATTCATATTCTTTTAATATTCTTTTAACACTAACCCCCTTTACTGGTTCACCATTAACTAAAAAATATAACATATTCATTAAAAGTAAATTTTTAGGTGACAAAACTAATTTACTTAATGCAATTTGTAATGATGTAATAAAATTAGCTAAAAACTCCGCAGAGGCATTACCCTTTTCTAAGTTTTTTACACCTTCTGTTGATTCATTTATTAAGGTATCAACCGCACTGGTATATGTTTTTATTTTATTTTGTAAATCTGACGATGATTTTATATCTTTATTGATAGTATTTAATGTTTCATAAGAAATACTACTAGTTTGTTTACCACAACATTTTTTAAATTGTTTAACACCCAATTTCTTTTCCCTAACAATTTTTTTAATATCGGACATTTTTTTTGGTGAGAACTCATAAAAGGAATCATCAAATACTATCTCTGGGTTATCAATTCCATTATCAATATAATCCTTAACCGACTCTTCAAACTCAACAACCTTATTTAAACATTCATCAGGTAGAGATATTTTATTTGTTAATGTACCATATATCAAATCAATTACGTTGGGAATTACTTTGTCAACATCAAAAAGAGGGTTTTGACTATTAAAATAATCATTTATAAATGTTATTAAAGATTTAGTATGATAACTATCCATTATTCTAACATTAATTACTCTAGGTGTGGGTGTAATATCTTGGTAATCAACAGTACTAGATGATTCTATAAAAGCTATTGTACTATTTTCATAATATCTAAATTCGGCAATTTCTCTACCATTAATTGGGTCACTCCATATAAGTGGGTTTCCATTTGCTTGTATTACTTCCCATAAAAAAGCATTCATATCAATACTTGAATTCCCATCATAAAATAATTGACCGACTTCACTGTTTGGGTTAGCTGCAAATAAACAAGTTAAATCTAATTTATTTAATTCCACATTATAACCAACTCCAGGTGTGGTAGTTCCTGGTTGTGTTTGAAATAACCACCCAGGTATCTTTGGGTCTATTTTACACGCGTAACAACTTTTTAGTGATAATTTAAGGTTTAATGTTAAATCTTTAGCCAAAGGGGATAATTTTTCTACCAACCAGTTAATTAATTGCATACGCATTTCATCATAATTGATACCACTAACAACTGATAATAAATCATTTAAAAAATCTATAACTGCTTGACTAGGGTTTAAATCTGGCACACCTGGTAAAACGTTGGGGATTTCTAGGTTAGGTAAATTATTACATGTGGTTTGTTTTAGAGAAATTAGTTCGAAAATTTGTCTTTTTAACCCTTCTATTGCGTCTGAAGGTTCACATATAACGTTTTTTGTTTTTTGCCCCATGATTAAACATCGTATTCTGTATTATCTTTATTACTTTTTTCTTTAAATAATTCTCTTAAGATATCTTTATCTTCTTCACTAATACCATTATTTTCAACTTTACCACTATTATCACTTTTATCTGTAACTATTTGACTTTGTAACTTAGCTAATGATAGTTTTTTATCTATAGCAGTTTCTAATATTTTAAGCGTTTCATTATTAACTTTACCTATCTGATATTCATCATTTACATCATCTATCTCTGCCCTAGTTTTTCTTTCATTTAGTTCTTTTCTAGCACTATTCATTATATTTACACAATCATTATAAATTTCTTGCATAAATTCTTGTAGACTATCTTTGTCTAAATTAATTTTAGTTTTTTTAGGTCGACCCATAAGATTTTATTTAACTATAAATATCTAAAAAAGATATTTTTATATTAAACCATTATCTATTTTCTCATTTTTTAGTAAAAGATAGATTTTTTTAAACCTTCTCATAGATACTCTAATATCTTTTGTAGTTAAATCAGAGATTTCTCTAATATAAGATAAAATTAAATTTTTATTATATTTATTCCCACTTTCGACTTGTTCAAAAATAGTTTCCCAATTATCTAACACAGTAATTAAAGCATTTCCTACTTTTATCTCATTTTCAGATAATTTACTTTCTGTTAATTCTAATTTTATACTATCTGATATTTCTTCTATAAATCTATCTAAAGGTGTCTTATCACCATCCTCAATATTATTATAGATAAATGAGTCCATAGACTCTACGGTTTTATAAACATCATCATATCTTAAATCAGTTTTTACTTTTTTATCATCTTTAATTAACTGACCCAAAAGATAATGTTTACATATAGTACCAAAGTAAGAATAAGCCTTTTTATTCTTATCTGGTTTAAAATTATGCATTTTTGTTACTAAAAATGATAGTGTATCTGCGTGCATATCTTCAAACGTATAATCTTTTCTATAAAGTTTATACCGTCTAATGATAGAGTCTATCATTTTGTTTAATGGTGCTCTGAGGTATTCGTTGTAAATTTTATTTCTTTCACTGTATGACTCACTTGTTAAAAATTCAACTACTGCTTTCTCTTGATCTGGACCAAAATATAAATTCGATGTACGCTTTCTACCCCTTTTCTTAGGTGTTTCTGGCATTATATATAATTTATACTTCGTATGTTATTTCCCTATCTTCTGTGAAAAAATATTCTTTTTTGGCTTTATTAACCCAAAATTTACTCTCCATTACATCTATTGTGTTTTTATACTCAACAAATAATGAACCCTCTCTATTATTAGTATGTTTATAACCAAGTTTTGGTATTACCATAATAGTAATGTCATTATAAGACATCCTTAAAAGGAATTCATATGTAAATGTTAATTTCATATTTGTTTTTAATCCTACCCATTCTAAGAATAAGTCTTTTTTAACGATCATCCCATCAAAATTAAAGTTCTGAACTTTCTGTAATGTGTTATTATCTAAAACACCCATTACTTCACTAAATTCTTTAGCCCAAACACTTTCATTTGTAAATGAAATGAATTGACCATTTTCATCAGTTTCATACACTATTGGTAGAAACACCCCAACTTCTGGATACGCATCAATATACTCAACACCGTTTTTGATCCATATTGGAGATAGTTCATCATCATATTCTACAAATGTAAAATATTCCGTTTCACATTGTTCAACACCATAATTAATTTGTGATTGAAAATCATAATTTCCTGTTTCATTATGAATAACTTTTGTTGTTTCTTTTAGGTCTTCAAAATCATAATTATCTAAAAATTTAGTTAATTCTTTATCATCTGATCGAACTATTAAAACTTGTTTGGGTTTAACCCTTTGATTTTTAATACTCTGAATACACCCATTGAAATAATGTTCTTCTAATTTATGAATGGGTAAAATTACTGTAATATTATTTGACATAATTTATTTTTTTATTTATATTATTTTTCAGTTACTACTGATTCTTGTTTTTCTAATTGTTCCAATGTTGTCTGTAGTTCTACAATTCTTTTACCAAAAAGTCTTTCATAAACTTCAGTAAGAACTTTTTCAGATGTCTCAGCAGTATATTTATCTTGGTATTCTTTCATACCATTTAAAATATTCTCTGGTAAAGCATCTTCCAAATATAAACCAACCATAGTTGCAACAACATCAGGTATAGAATTTAGATTGGCAGTCCATATACCATTATCATTTAAATTAAGATTACCATTTTCATCAACAGTACCCATCCACTCTGGTACCATTCTAGGTATTTTACCAATTACGGGTGTATTTGATTTCATAGATTCTAATGGGAATGTCCCGAACCCAGATAATTCATCTATCCAAACACTCACAAAAGATTCTCCTAATTGTTTGGCGAAATCTTTTCTTGGTAATCCAGACATATCTCTAAAAGTTACAAATCTATAGTGTGGATATTTCTGATAAAATATTTTTACTATTTTTAATAACTCTCTCTTATCTCTAGCCGACATAGCGATTGTAGGTACTTTAGGTTTATCACTGTTTGTGAAATATTCAGGAATTCCCACAGGGATTTCTTCTACATTAATTCCCCTAAATATTGATCTAGCATAATCACTAAGATTTTTATTTGTTGTTATAACATCTCTAATGTTAAATTGTTCCCATCCCTCTCCAATTTCCAACATCTCAAAGATATATTCGTAAGCTTGTAAAAATACTACTCTTTTACAAGGGAAATCTTTTGTTTGTTTCATTACACTGGCGAAAGCCTCTGGAATTATAACAAAATCTTGTGGACCAACTTGTAATTGTTGGGATTCTATGGATATGTGTGGTAGTGTTGCGTATTCCTCACCTAACCACTCAGCAATCCCCATACCTTCTTCATCTTCTCTTAATTTATAATCGTTTTTATCATGTAATATCTGTGCATTATAACCAAGACTTCTAAGTTTTTTAACGTGTTCATAAATTGTGGCTACACCAGCGGTTGGGTTACCTTTAGTGTCTAACGTGAAAAAATAAATACCGAAATCTTTATTTTTAATTTTTTCGATAGAATTTTTAATTGTTTCTAATTGTTCACTCATTTTTATTTTTATTTTATTTTATTATTATAATTCTTTTAGTATACCTTTCATTAATAATGTATTATATGCTAACTTAAATGGTACTGTGGTAGAATTTAATCCCACCATACCCATTTTATTATCAATCTGTTCTTGATACATCAATAACGTACCCATCATTTCTCTATACATTTCGTACTTAGTAACATCTATTTGCATTCCCATATTTTCCATTAATGGTAATTTTTCAACATCCTTTGGATCTTCATCATCCTCTTCGATGTCTTCAATTTTACAAATATCCGATAATTTATCTATGTCAAAAAACAATTCTTTTCCACAAATTTCTAATAACAAGTTGTCCATATTTTATTTTTAATTAAATTTTATGTTAAAAATGGTATAAGTAAACCTTAAACATCTTCAAAATCTACTGTTTCTGTATTTAATATCTTCTCCAATATTTTTTTATCATCCAATAACTCTTTTAAATCAATTATCGTATAATCAGAATCACATTCTTTATTATAGTGATTAATCACCTTTATCCCCACTTTACCAGATGGTTTGGTATCTAATGTTGTGGGATTAGCTGTAATTAATATGTCCACATGATCCCATTTCTTTTCAAAATCCCTAACAAAAATTATATTATTAACTTTAGACGATAATTTAGATAAAAAGAATAATGTGGCTGGTTTACTATTATTTAGTTCTTTACTAATTATTATGGGAGTATGTCCCATATCTTCAATAAGGTTATGTAATTGGTTTAGGTGTTCCACAGAATTTAATTTTGTTTCACCAGCGTGACCAAATATTTCCAATGATGCGTCAACGTACATAAACTCATTAAGTTCCTTTGTACCACCAGAGAATTCAAAATACTCCAATAGATCTAAAGTTTTAATATCTCTTTCTGGTAATTCTTCAATCTCTTCTTCATCACCTACTTCATCTACTTCATCTATTTCCACTGGATGATATTTATCATAAACCGACTCAAATTTTGTTATGAAATCTCTTATAACCCCATCTATTGTAATCCCTACTTTCATACCTTTTCTATTATATAAATTCTAAATATGTCTTTTTTTGAAATTAGTTTCATTTTAGAGAAATATTCGATAGCTAAATCCAAAGAATCTTGTCTTGTGGTATTTATCACTTCACCACTTTTATTTTTTAATAAATATTTATACATAAATTTATTTTTTAACTCCAAACTTTGATATATACCATATCCTTTCATGAAAATAATAAAGTATAAATTTAATACTAATATCAAATATACCCACCGTAACACCAACGTTTAAACTACCAGTAACTGCCCAACCAATTAAAAATGAGGTTACTGAAGCTATTATTCTCCAAGTAACAGATTTTAATAAATGTCTTTTTCTATCTATTCTAATTTTCATTATATATAAACTCTACCATTACCATTATAGTTTGTGATACCATCAAAAACATCTTCTATAATTTTTATTATTGGATTTCTAACAACATCCTCTGGATTTGTCAATTCAACTGTCCCAAATCCATCAATATCTTTAAATTTTTCCAACACATTTTCTAAAGAACTATCTTTTTTATTTCTAATATCTTTTTGTTTAACATCTCCCATAATAACAATTTTTGAATTATTTCCGATTCTAGTCATTAATGTTCTTATGTTATCCATTGATATATTTTGGGCTTCGTCAATTAATATTATGGAGTTATCAATACTTCTACCCCTAGCGAAAGCTATGGGTACGATCTCGATAACACCCAATTCCATTAATTTTTCCATTCTACTTCTACCAATAATTTTTCTAATGTTATCAGTAAATGATTCCATAATGGGTGCCATTTTTTCTTTTAAATCACCTGGTAAGTGACCAATTTCCTCATTTTTAAGTGGTACAATAGATTTTATTAATACAATTCTTTTATACCTTACTTTATTTTTAACTAATTTTAAGGCTTCTGCACAAGACAAAAAAGTTTTACCAGATCCTGGTAACCCACTACATATAGTAATTTCATTTTGTTTTATAGAATTAACTAATTTCTTTTGATTTTCACTTTTACATTTGATGTTTATTGTTATAGTTGAAAATAGTTTATCTTCTTCTATATTGTTTCTATTAAGATATTGTTCCATTTGAATTATATCTTCTTCTGGAATTTGTTTGTATTTTCTTTTACTCATATATTAATAATAGTGTATTAATTAAATATTGTGAATGTTATTTTCTAATATTATCTTATTGACTTCTTACCTTGTAATACATCCATCCAATGATCACACATCTCATGCATCATATTTTCAAAAGTGTATTCTGGTTTCCAGTTAAAGGTTTCTCTTAGTTTTGTTGAGTCACCTTTTAAATACGGTAACTCTTCTGGTCTAAGGAATTTAGGGTTCTGTGTTACGTAATCTTTATACTCTAAACCTAAATAAGAGAATACAATCTCACACATTTCTCTAACTGAGTGTGTTTCCATTGTAGACACTACGAAGTCATCAGCAACATCATGATTAATGATTTTATGCATCGCTTTAACGTAATCTTTAGAATGACCCCAGTCTCTATAAGAATCCATATTACCAAGTTCTAATTTATCTTGTAACCCTAACTTAATCGAACAAGCAGCCTTAACAACTTTGTTTGTTACGAAGTTAGAACCCCTTCTTGGGGATTCGTGGTTAAATAGGATACCATTGACTGCATGTAAACCATACGCCCTTCTATAGTGTCTTACAATATTATACCCAAACACTTTAGAACAACCGTATGGTGATACTGGATTCATCATTGTACTTTCTCTTTGGAATTTATCATCGTCAACAGTTAACCCAAACATTTCAGAAGATGAAGCTTGATAGAATTTAGCCTTTGGACATATTCTTTTATACGCTTCTAAAATGTTTATCACACCTACCGCATTTGTTTGTACAGTGAATTGTGGTATATCAAAACTAACTCTAACATGACTTTGTGCACCAATGTTGTAAATTTCATCTGGTTTAATTTCAGTTAATAACCTTTCAACTGATGTTTGATCTAATAAGTCGCCATAATGTGTGTGTAACATATTGCTTTTAAATGATTCCTGTAGTCTTGCAGATTGGTTTTCAGATGTTGAGTTTCTCCTAACCATTCCATGAACCTCATACCCTAATGATAATAGATACTCTGTCAGGTACGAACCGTCTTGTCCGTTTATGCCTGTTATAAATGCTTTTTTAGTCATAAATTTAATTTATTTTTTTCTTTTTAATAAAATTCCAGAATCAATATATTTTCCAACGTGTTCAACCTTTTCAAATTCTGGTAAAATTTCCTCAATTAATTTATTATAATCATGTGCTGTTATATTTTCAATCAAATATATATATTTACTTGAAAGTTTATTCATGTTAGATAAAAACTTTTTAGCCCTATCATATGATAAATGCATAGTAACTGCTTGTGTGTAAACAAATTCATGTTTACCTAATGGAGATGTATCTCCATCTACCAAATCAACAACCTTT
>Ga0233412_10001475_pt1 | contig 12173 bp, 14 predicted proteins | sample Na_anoxic_4_MG_FD_180667 | JGI IMG/M metagenome (GOLD analysis project Ga0233412, IMG submission 180667) | Seawater microbial communities from Saanich Inlet, British Columbia, Canada - Na_anoxic_4_MG | ecosystem: Environmental > Aquatic > Marine > Inlet | place: Canada: British Columbia... | reverse complement strand
TATGCTATTTGATATGCTATTTGATATGGGAGATACGGGGACAATTGGTTTACCTATAATACTTTTACTTAATCTATATAAATGATCATGTATATATAAAGCACCTATAGTAGTTAATGCCAAAATCAATGAAGCTAATGTAAATGCTTTGAAATATGTATCTGCTTTAAATCCTTTTATAATACCTTGAATTTTTATTGTATTTGAACTCATATATATATACATATAAAAATAAAAAATTTGATTTTTATTTTATTTAAAAATTAATCAAATAATATAAAATCAAATGGAAGCACAATCTATTGTAGTCCCAGATGATTTATACTGCCCAATATCAGGTGATTTAATGGTTAATCCAGTTAGTGAACCAGATCATAAAGGTGGTCATACATATGAAAAAGATCATATTGAAAGATGGTTACAAACAAAATCAACATCTCCAATGACACAAGGTCCATTAACCGTAGATGAATTATCATCAAATGAATTTGCTAGGAGAACAATTGAATCAATTCGGGGTCTATTAAAAAGTGAACAATTAAAGATTAAATCTAAAATTGCAGAAGTAGAATGTAAAACATTTATTGATAAATTAGATGAAATTAATATTAATAATTATTATAATGATAATAATTTATTTATTAATATTAATACGCCTATTGTTGAAATAAGACCACCAGTAGATATTGTATTATGTTTAGATGTTTCAGGATCAATGGGAACAGAGGCAACAATGAAAGGTCAATCGGGTGAAACAATTAGTCATGGATTATCGGTATTATCATTAACAAAAGCAGCAGCTAAATCAGTATTACATAGTTTAGATAATGATGATAATATATCAATTGTAGTTTATGCTTCTGTAGCTGAAAAGATAGTAGAAAATATATCTTGTACCAATGAAAATAAAGCATTAATTGAAACACAAATTGATGAATTAAAACCAAAAGATACTACAAATATATGGGATGGTATTCATACATCATTTGAACTTTTAAGAACTACATCAGCACCATCAAAACAAAAATGTGTATTCTTGCTAACAGATGGATTACCGAATGTTGTTCCACCTCGAGGCCATGAAGCAATGATTCAAAGATATTTTCAACAAAATGATTTTAAATGTCCAGTAAATTGTTATGGATTTGGATATCAATTAGATTCAGAATTACTAACTAATATTACATCTATTACGGGTGGTGATGGGTTTTCATTTATACCGGATTCATCATTAATGGGTAATATATTTATTCATGGTATTAGTAATTTCTTAACAACTATAGGAAATAATTGTTTACTAACAGTAAATTTAAAAAAGGGTATATTATTTGAAGATGGAACTACTACAAAAATGATTGAAATTAATAGTTTAAAATATGGACAAAGTAAAAATATTAAATTAAATTTAAATACAATGTCAGAAGAATTATTAAGTGATTTTGCAGAAGTTTCATTATCTGTTAATGGAAAAACATATATAAATAATACAACAGATGAAATTGATATAAATTATATTAATTCACAAATTTTTAGATATAAATTTATTAATACAGTATCAGATTGTATTAATTTACAAAAAAATGGAAATAAACTTGAAGTTAGAAGATTAATAGAAGAATTATGTGTAGAATGTAAAAGTGATTTAAGTGTTCTAGCTAATAAATTTATTCAAGATTTATTAATGGATTTAGAAGGACAAGTAAAAGAAGCATTAAATTTCACAGATGATGGAATTAGAAAAGATTATTATAGTAAATGGGGTAGGCATTATTTATATTCTTTAGTAGATGCTTATAAAAGTGAATTATGTAATAATTTCAAAGATAAAGGTATTCAAAATTTCACAGGTGAGTTATTTGAAACTATTAGAGATAAAGTAGATTCAATTTATAATGATTTACCAGCACCAAAACCAGATATAGTTCATCGTAGTCAGGGATATAGAGGTGGTGGTGGTGGAAGAGTTTCTGCAACGAGATCATTACCCCCTCCGATGACAATGCAAACATATAATACAAGTAGTAATCCATGTTGTGCTCATGGAAGTAAAATTAAATTATCTGATAATAGTTATAAAAATGTTGAGGATATCGTAAAAGGAGAAAAAGTAAAAACAATTGATAATAATGGTAAAATTAATATTAGTGAAATAGAATGTATAGTTAAATCAAAATGTGATAATAATTTAGAATTATTAGTAGAAATTGATAATTTAAAAATTACACCATACCATCCAATTAAATATAATAACGAATGGAGATTTCCAACAAGTATTGGATTTAGTAGTATAATAGAGTGTCCATATGTATATTCATTTGTAATTAAAAATAGAAATTCTGTATTTATAGATAATATAGAATTTGCAACACTTGGACATTTTTATAAAGGTTTAGTAATTGAACATGGTTATTTCGGTACAAATAAAGTGATAGATGATTTAAAAAATTATAAAACATACAACAATGGTTATGTATTACTAAATAAAAATATGATTCATAGAGATAATAATACAGGATTAATTAATAATATTAGTAATAATTTTATAGAAGCCAATTTATAATTTAAAATTTGATAATTATTTATATTTTTTTTTTAAATAATTTAATAATTTAAATGTCACAATTAGCAAAAATAGATTTTGATATATATATTCCAATATTTGATGGTAATATTGGAGAATATGTAGATAAATCACCATATAAACCATATGAAAGAAATAGAATTAGATATGAATGTAGATGTTGTGCTGGCAAATCATTTATAACAAATGCACAATTTAAATCTCATATTAAATCACAGACACATCAGGAATTTATTAATAATTATTCTAAATATTATAAGGAAGTAGATAAAGCAGCAGAAACAATTAAAAATCAATTAATAGAAATAGAATTATTAAAAAGAAAAAACAGAAAAATAAATAAACAATATATTACTTTAAAATCAAAAGATATTGATAATGATAAATTAAAAGAATTAAATAATAAATTATTAGAAAAAGAAAATAAAATATTAGAACTTCAAAAATATATAGAAAGTTTAGATAATTTTGATAGTGATGAAGATTTTAGTGATTGTATTAGTTAATATTATATTATTATATTATTATTATTATTATATTAAAAATTAATGTATTATATTTTTTTAATGATAATAATAATAATAATTATTAGAGTTATATATAAATGGAAATCTAGAATTACTAATATTAAATCCAAACCAAATATAATTAATTTAGGATTAAGTAGAACTGGTACTTCTTCAATGTCAGAAGCATTATCAATATTAGGTAATGAAACTTGGCATTTTACAACAAAATCAATAACAGAAATGAATAAATTGGGTTATAATTCTATAGGTGATTTACCTAATTATAGAAGAATATTTTCTAATGTAGATATCGATAAAAATACTAAATATATATTAACTACACGAGAATCTAAAAAATGGAAACAATCATTTAAAAAATGGATATATGATATATGGAATATTAGTATAGATAATCCATACAAACAAAAAATAATAAATAATGAATATAAAATTGGTGATAATTTTTTTAAAAAAAGTCCAATCAATTATATTAATAATATAGTTCATGATATAAGACATGAATATCCTGAAATATATACAAATAAATTAGATGATATAATAACAAATCATGAAAAAAAAATAATAGAAATATTTGAAAAAGAAAATAATTTAAATAATTTATTAATTATAGATATTACAGATAAATCACTAAATTCAGAAGATAAATGGAATAAAATATGTAAATTTTTAAATATAAAAGATATACCTAATGTAGAGTTTCCAAATAAAACATATGATAGTATATATTTAAATCAATTATTAAATATATTATAATCTTTTCTTTAATAATTTTTGTGTTTCTTGTAATGTTTCTACAATTTTTTTTTGTTCTTCAGCAGCTTTTAACATATTATCTAAACGCTGCATTTCTGTTTTTAATTGCCATTTCGTAAAATGAACCATATTATCTATAGCTCTATTAGATTCACATAATAATGGATTTATATTTTTCATTGAAAATTCATCATCAGATGAATCGCTAGAATCTGATCCTGACATTTTATAATAATAATAATAATAATATTAAAATATTAATCTTTTAATAATTTGATTTTTTATATTAAGTTTATTTAAAAATATTTAAGATGACAACTTGTTCTATTTGTTTAGAACAAATATCAAAGGAAAAAACAACACTTAAATGTAATCATATATTTTGTAAAGAATGTTTAAAAGATTATATAGAATACACTATTAAATGTGAAAATAAAAATAAAATTGAATGTCCAAACTGTAGAGAACAAATTATAGATACTGATAATAATGAAATAAATGAATTAATTAATAATTTATCAGAAAAAGAACTTATAATATATAATTCTCCATTAAATACATATTTTGATTTATTAGTAAATATGAATAATTTAATAGAAAATATATTTAATAATATAGATTATCGGATTAATGATCGTATTGATACACAATTATCATTAAATAGACGAGAATATTACAATTCATATCACAATTCATATCACAATTCATATCACAATTCATATCACAATTCATATCACAATTCATATCGCAATACATATCGCAATATATATTCAATTGTAATTAATATTGAAGAATATAATATTGATTTTAGAAGAAATGGTGCTAATATTAAATGTAATAAAAAGAAAAAGAATAATAGAAAAAATAATAATCAATATTATAAAAATGTTAAATTTCCAAAATTAAAATTTAATAAAAAAGATTTTAATAAAATTAAGATTAAAAATAATAAAAACTATAAATGTATTCGTTAAATTAATATATAATATAATATATTATGAAAACATGTTATTATTATCAAACATTTATTGGTTTAGATGATATTTTGAATAATCCAATAAATACAGATGTAATAATTGTTTCATCACTTCATTTTGATACAGTAAATAAAGAAATTGATATTTTTTTAAATGATAATAAACCAAATGATAAATTATTTGATAATATGTGGAAACAAACAAAACAAGCACATGATAAAGGTATAACTATAATGATGATGCTTGGTGGAGCAGGTGGAGCTTATCAACAATTTTTTTTAGATATAAATAAAACTTATCCTAAATTATTAAATTTAATTAAAAGTAAACCGTGGATAAAAGGATTAGATTTAGATATAGAAGAAATGGTTACAATCGATAATATAAAATTATTAATAAATAAATTATATGATGATTTAGGTAATGATTTTATTATAACAATGGCACCAGTTTGTGAATCATTAATGAATGATGGACCAGGAATGGGTAATTTTTCATATAAAAATTTATATAATTCACCTGAAGGAAAAAAAATTCATTGGTTTAATACTCAATCATATGATGGTAGTTTTAATAAATCTACAATAGACATGATTGTTAAAAATAAATATCCAGTTGAAAAAATAGTAATGGGTATGATGTCTGGTGATTTTAATAAAAATTCATTTCCAAATGCTATCAATGAAGTTAAAGAAATATTAATAGAATATCCTAATTTTGGAGGTGTATTTGATTGGGAATATTTAGATGCACCACCAGATAAAGGTAATCCTCAAAATTGGGCAATGTATTTTAAAGAAATAAAATTAGTTGATAATAGTATGTGTATTATTTTTTAAATATCTTTTAAAAATTTGAATATATTTATAAATTATTAAATATAAAATTTAATAATGGTTAAATATTTCGATTCAGATTCAGAATTAAGTGATGAATATGATGAAGGATATGGATCACCCGATGATGATCCTCCAACATCTGAAGAAATTAATATACGTGAATGTAAACAATTATATCAAAAAATATTTTGGTATATTATAATAATATGTTGTATATATCCGTTAATTGTTACAAAGTTGGAAAATCGTTATCTGAATTTAAATTAAATGTTTGTTCATCTTTAATATATGTTTCACCTGATTCAATTTGAGGTGGTTTATATACACCATTGTTTGTTGATTTTATTTTTTTAACAAATTTTTTTTTAATATCAGGATCATATTCAGGAATTTCTATTAAAGATATCTCAATTTCTTTACCGGCTATATTCCATCTATCTAATGTATAATTATCAAATGTTCTGGGTAATTTTCCTTTTTCTAAATTAAATTTACCTAAACCTCTTATTGGTGTTTCAATTAATATATTTAAATCAATATATTTTACATTTAAATTTAGTTCTTTTATTATTTTTTTTTTAATATCTAATATTTTATCTGAATCCAAAAATTCAATGTTAATTGTTTTATCATTATTAATAATTTTAAATACTGTCATTTTATTTATTAATTATTATTATATTTTTAAATATTATCTTTACCATATATTTCATTTGCTTGTTGAGTAACTCTCATAAATGTAGTTCTTTTATTTAGTTCATTTAAAGAAGAAGCACCAACATATGTACATGTGGATCTAATACCACCCAATAAATCATTTATTGTATTAATAACATCACCCTTATAAGGAACTAATACAGCTTTTCCTTCACTTGCCCTATAATTTGCCACACCTCCTGCATATTTATTCATTGCAGTTGAACTAGACATACCATAAAATTCTTTATACTTCTTATTGTCTTTTTCAAGTAAACTTCCTGCACTTTCAGTATGACCTGAAAACATACCACCACTCATTACAAAACTAGCACCTGCACCAAATGCTTTAGAATAATCACCAGGACAAGTACAACCACCGTCTGATACAATATGCCCATCTAATCCTCTAGCAGCATCTGCACATTCAATGATGGCAGAAATTTGAGGCATTCCAACACCTGTTTTAATTCTTGTTGTACATACTGATCCTGAACCAATTCCAACACGAATTATATCAGCTCCTTTTATTAATAATTCTTCTGTCATTTCCCTTGTTACAACAGTACCAGCAATAATAATTTTGTCTGGATATTTTAGTCTAGTGCTTTCGACAATATCAACAAATTTATCTGTATAACCATTAGCAACATCGAGTGATATAAATTTAATGGGTATTTCTTTCATAATTTGATCTAGTTTTTCTAAATCTTTTTCTCCTATACCAGAAGTAGCAGAAATATAATTGAATATATAATTATTTGATAATCCCATATTTGTTGTTTTAATATAAAAATCTCTCCATTCATCAAGTGTATAATGTTTATGAATACATGTAAACATTTTTTCTTTTGATAAACTAAATGCCATCTCAAATGTACCAGTTGTATCCATATTTGATACCATTATTGGTATCCCAGACCAAGTATAATCTTTATTATGTTTAAATTTAATATTTCTTATTAAATCTACTTGTGATCTACTTGTAAGTTTAGATCTTTTCGGACGTATTAAAACATCTTTAAAATCTAATTTAATTTCATTATCAATTAACATTTTATATTAATTTATAATTTAACTTTATGTATTATCATCATCTCTGCTTTTTAAATATAAATAAGAAATACTAACAAATGATGTAAATAATGCAAATATTGACATATTCATTAATATGTATACATATTTAGATACAGTAATACCATTATTTAAATTTATTCTATTATTATTATTATTATTATCATTTCTATTATTAATAGTGTGGTATATTATATTATAATTATCTCCTCTATATTTGTAATTATTTATTACAGATATACATAAGGGACAAGTTTTTTTATTTTTATTTAACCAATTATCTAAACATTCTTTACAAAAATTATGATTACAATTAGTTAAACAAGTGTTATTTATAGAAATATTTTCAGTTAAACAAATAGAGCATTCAATTACATTATTCATATATATATATATTTTATGATATATATTTATATATTAAATTATTTATTTAATTCTGGTTCTGGTTCTTGAACTATATCCATAGTATTACTTAAATAATCTTCCCAACTTTGTTTAGTTCCTCCATCGTATTTAAAAGCATAATTATTATTAATTAACCATTCATTAATACTAATTTCATGATAATTATCTTGTATAAATATTTCTATTAATAATCTACCATATTTATCAAAATCTTGACATTTTACTTTTACAACTTTATTTAAAATTTTATTTCTTAAAATATCTCTTACTTTATAACCATATTCTTTTTCTTTTATATTTTTTGTTCTTATTTCAGGTGTATCTATTTTAATTAATCTACAATTCCATTTATATAATGTATCGTGAAATGGAAAAACAACTCTAACTGTATCACCATCATATACAGATACTACTTTTGCTGTATATGTTTGTCCATTAAAAGTCATTTCTTCAATATTATCTGTAATATTATTCCAATTAATATCCATATTATATTATAAATATTTATATTATTTTTAAATATATTATATTATATAATATAATATGGATACTCGTCGTAATTTATCATTTCGCAAAGGTAGAATAAATTCATTACCAAGTCCAAGTGAATATGTTGATAGAGATACAGATTTTAATGATTTATATTCAATTGGTCCAAAACAAGGTAGAAAAAATATGTTTAAAACACCTGAAGGATATTATAATAAAACTAGAAATGAAATATCACCTGATAGTATTGAAAGGAGAATAGTAGAAGGTAAAAAACAAATGTTTAATCCTAAAACAAATAAATGGATTGGAGATAATACTCAAAATAGAAATCGAATAAAAACATATAAAAAAACCCAAAGGCCAAAATTAAGTTTAGTTCAAGCATCTCCAGGACAATTAGATGAAGAGGATATTGAATATTTTGTAGATGATTATGAAAATTTACCTGAATATTATGATGCAGATATATTAATTGATCCACGTATTCCAGAAGGAACATTAAATAGTGAATATTGTAAAGATAAGTATAATAGTAATTTACCAGTAGATTTAAATAAAGTAAAATATGATTTTACAGAAGAACCACGTTTTGATAATTCTTTAATATTTTTAGGTAATAAAAAAAATAAACCATTAATGAGTATAAATATTATTCCAGGATTATTGGAATATGAAAATAAAAAACTAAATGTAATTGAATATATTAGTAGAGGTAGTTTTGGAACAGTATTAAAATATTCAGAAGAAACTCCATTAATGGATGGATGGAGAAAAAATGGTCATAATAAATTTGGAACACATTATATAAATATAAATACTGGAGAAGAAACTAATATTATTCCTAGACAACCAGATATACCATTTTATGAAATAGCAATTAAAACATATTCAGATCAAGATGATGATGAAATAAAATTAATAAATAATTTAAATAATGATGGAAATTCTGAAACTTTTTCTGGGATGTGTAATACAATAAATACGAAAATATTAATTAATAATTCAGGTGAAAAATTTGCAATAATGGACTTAATGGATGGTACATTATCAGATTTAATTAAAGATACATTAACTATAAAACAAGCAATGGAAATTACATTAGATATAACAAAAAGTTTTAAATGTTTATTTAATAAAGGATATTCATATACTGATTTAAAATCTGCTAATGTATTATATAAATGTTATAAAGATAATGATGATAATGGTCATATTAAAATTGTTCTAGGTGATATTGGTTCTCTTTGTAAAAATACAATAGAACAAGAACCAATATGGGTATCTGATTTTTATATTGCTTCTACACCGGTAAGTGGTGGAGTAGCAACATATCCACCACCAGAATCAATAGAAAATCCGGGAGATACTCCATGTACAGAAAAAACAATGTCTTGGGATATAGGAGTAATATTATTAGAATTATTAGGATATGATACTCTTGGCGAATTTTATTGGAATTCACGATTAATAAATGAATGTACGAGCAATTATTCAAATTCATCTGAAGTATTCTTAGACTATATTAGAACCTCAGTATTACCAGAAATAAATATTAATTATGATTTAGATTCTATAATATTATATGGAATGCCAAATATTGGTAATATTACATTATATGATTTACTTAAAAATATATTAGAAGTTAAAGAAAGAAGGATAAATTTACAACAAATAATAAATGGATTAAGTAATAAACCATATTAAAATAATTTGAAACATATATATATATATATTTAATATTATAAATGTTATATAATTACATATTATATCCATTAATGAACTATATATCACAAATAAGTAATTTAAAAAATTATAAAAAAAATTATAAACCAAAGTGGATTAATGATATAATTTTTAAAAATTGTATTGATAATAATATTATGTTTGATATTACATCAAAAGAATGTGGATATGGTTCATATTCTAGAGTATTTAAAGTATTATTTAATAATAAAGATGTGTCATTAAAAATATTAAATAATAAAAATAATAGAAAACAAATTGATAATGAAATTGATACTTTAATTAATTTATCTCATAAAAATATTATTAATTATATACATCATTTTGAATATAATAAAACAATATATATATTAACAGAATATGCAGATTGTGGTGAATTATTTTATTTGATTAATGATAATTTAAATGAATCTGAATGTAAATATTATATTACAGGTATAATTGATGGATTAAAATATATGCATGATAATAAATTTATTCATAGAGATATTAAATTAGAAAATATTTTAGTTAAAAATGAAAAAGATATTGAAAGTGGTTTATTATATAAAGTTCCAAAATTATGTGATTTTGGATTTAGTATTAAGCAAGAAAATGATAAAATAACTGGTGTATTAGGAACATCTCAATATATAGCACCAGAAATTCTTATAAATAAATCATATGATGGTTTTAAATCAGATATATTTTCTCTTGGATGTTTATTATATATTATGAAATATGGTTCATATCCATTTATACATAGACCCGATTTTGTAAGCAATATATTACCAATAAATTTAGAAATATATAAAATACCTGTTCCCGAGTATCCACCATCTATAACTATATCCAAACAATTAAAAAATTTAATAGATAATATGATTATAATTGATCCATTAAAAAGATATAGTTTAGAAAATGTAATAGACCATAAATGGTTTGTATAAATTATTTAAATATTAAAATAATAATTTAATTAATATGGATCTGGTAAAAATAGATGAATTATTATTAGAAAATAAAAAATTAAAACAAGAAATAATTTTTTTTAATAAAATATTTGTATTTTATGATTCAATGATTTATAATATGATGATTAAATATAAAAATGGTGAAAAAGTTTGGATTGATAAACAAAAAATAACAAAACAACAATTATTAGAGTTAGATCAAGATGAAGATATAAAAAAATTAATTGAATCGTGTGATACAAAATATAATGATAATGATTGGTAAATAATATATGTTATTATAATATTATATATTATATATTATATGAGCAAAGAATTATTAGTTGTATTTGATATAGATGAAACATTAATACATTTTGTAAGTCATACATATACAGATTTATATTTTGATTTACCTGAAGAAATTAGAGAACAATTTGATATAGTAAGAGATGGAGATAATATTATATTATTAAGACCTTATTTACAAGAATTATTTGATTTTTATAAAAGTAATCCAAATATTAAAGTAGGATTGTGGACTTATTCAGAACAAGAATATGCTTATAATATTAGAGATATATTATCAGATAGATTAGGATTAGGAGAAGATTTTTTCTTATTTGCGTATGGTGCAGAAGATATGTTAAATGAAGATGGAGATGAAGATGATTATCCAAAAAATTTAGAAAAAGTATATAGAGATTATCCATCATTTAATGTATTTAATACGTTTATTGTTGATGATGCTCCCGGTAATATTAAACATGAAATTAATAAACAAAATTGTTTATTAATTCAACCGTTTGCTCCATTTAGTGTTGATAAAGTTAGAAGAGATTTGGGAGAAGATGGAATAGACATAGCATTAAATGATAAAATATTGGAAGATGTACATAATATATCACAAATAGTTTTAGATGATATTAGTGGATGTTCAATTGAAGATATAAAAGATTGTTTTACAGATCAACCTGTATTTAGTAAAAAAAGAGTTGATAGAATGGGTTTAGGTAAACTATTAAAAAAATATACCAATCCACCAATATACGAATTATTAACAATAGGTAATCCAAAACAATCTAAAAAATTTGTTATGATTGCCGGTAAGAAGAAAAAAAAGAAAAGTATGAAAAAAAAGAAAAGAATGA
>Ga0233412_10001472_pt1 | contig 12193 bp, 11 predicted proteins | sample Na_anoxic_4_MG_FD_180667 | JGI IMG/M metagenome (GOLD analysis project Ga0233412, IMG submission 180667) | Seawater microbial communities from Saanich Inlet, British Columbia, Canada - Na_anoxic_4_MG | ecosystem: Environmental > Aquatic > Marine > Inlet | place: Canada: British Columbia... | reverse complement strand
GAAGGACTCTGTAGGACACGCTCCCATGCTATGCTGTGACGGACACAAAAAAGGATCCCGCTTACGGGGCCCATTTTTTCTGTCTCACGATTAACTCTCATGTCGTGCATTCCCTGCCAAGCCTCCTCCACTCTGAATCCCGCCATCTCCAAATTCCTGTCGCCGGGCGGCAGCACCGTCGGCCTCTCGGTGCCGGCCGGCGAAAGCCCCGGCACATCCACAAGCAATCCGTACAAGGGCTACATGTTTCCCTGCGGCAGCACCGACAACTACCCGGCGTACCAGACAGACAACCCAAACGGCGGCTACGGCGCCCAGCAAAATTGCCCTAACGATCTAAAAGGACCTCAAGCAGTCTACTCCCAGAGATTCGTAAGCCCGACGCTGCGCTGCGGCTCGACCGACCTCACCAACGCCGGCCAGGAGCCGTCACAACCGCTCTGCCCCAACAACAAATGCGGCAGCGACTTCGGCTTCATCGGCAGCGACTCCCGCAACCTGGCAGTGACGGCGCAGCAGGCCGCCGTCGACCACCTCACCATCGGCACCTCGCTGCGGCTCAGCAAAGCGTGCGCCCCGCTGCTCACGCCCAACCCGCCCGCCATCTTCCCGCTCGGCTGCCCGCCCGACCTCTCCTGCAAGACCGAGGAGGGCAAGATCGAGTGCCTCGACAAGTACAACTACGATATCTTCTACACCCTCAACTCCGTCATCGCCCGCCTCCAGGAGGTGGGCCTCATGGCCACCTTCACCGCCAGCCGGGGCCACTCCATGTTCCGAGCCATCGGCCGGCAAAACGAACCCGGCCTCACCCAACACAACCCCGACGGCACCACCACCGTGCTCGACCACATGTGGCCCAACTCCAACCGCTTCCTCTACAACCCGCCAGCCAACAAGAACGTCACCTGCCGAGTAGCGCCGCAGATCTGCCTCTACGATGCTTACGACTTCATCCAGTACCTGCAGGGCTGCATCCAGACGCTGCAGGGCGACCCCCCCAGCCCCGAGAACACCATCCAGATCAACTCCATGGAGCAACAACTCGTATGCCTGCGCAACATGGTCAGCCGCTGGCAGGAGAGCTTCGGCAACGTCAGCTGCATCGACGAACGAACCTTTGTCAACTGGTTCGAGGGCAACTGCTACGCCTGCTACTAAGGCCCCCTCCCGACCACACACTCCGACCGGCATGGACTTGGACTTGCCTGTCGCCCACCCCCTGCCGCCGGGAGCCCTACCTCCCGGCGGCAGGCGTGCCGGTGGCCGCTAACGCCGGCACGCCAGCCGGCACGCCCGCAGCCGCCACCGGAGCCCCTGCACACGGCGTGGGAGAGTGCCCGCACGCTTCGCCGCCTGGTCCTTCTCCACTGTATGATGCTCGCCTGGATCGCCGCCGCCTCCTGGCCGCCGGCCTGGCTGGGACCTGAGCCAGGTGCGCTGCCTGCGCACCTACGCCTGTGCCTGCGGTGCGATGAGCCTCGCCCACCCGGCGCTGCTGCGCCGGGAGGCGCCGGCCGACACGGCGCAGGCGCTGTGCGGATGCTGCGTCATCTCCGCCGAGGAGGAGTACCGCACAGTGGGCGAGGAAGGACGGCGCCAGCTGCGGAGCGGCTGGCGGCCGGTTGCCTCGCCGTGGAGCTGCTAGGGTTGAAACGCCGGCGCATTATTTTCTTGCCCCAGGGTAGGACAAGCGGCGTGGCGCAGAGGAAGCGTGTTGGGCCCATAACCCAAAGGTCGCAGGATCGAAACCTGCCGCCGCTACTTTTGTCCCCACCAGCGCCGATGGTGTAGGGGTAACATGGGAGGCTTCCATCCTCCCGCCCCGGGTTCGAGTCCCGGTCGGCGCATCCATCCCGTTAGTGTAGTGGTCATCACGTCTCCTTTACACGGAGAAGGTCGCAGGTTCGACCCCTGCACGGGATAAACTTTTTTTGGCCTCGGTGCGTCCACACCCCCCCACAAAGTCTTCGCACCCTACAAACTAACCGCCACACATGGAGGACATGACAGACCGGGTGGGGGCGCTCGCCTCGGTGGTGCAGGCCTCGCTGCTCGCCTACCTCTTCCTGCTCTGCGAGACCACCACCTCGGTGCACCACCCTTTCGAGCACCTGCTGCTGCGCCGGCTCGGCAAATCGTTCCAGCACCCGCTGCGCCGCCGAGCCGGCCCCGCCGCCGGCCCCGCCGGCCCCGCCGGCCCCGCCGCACTCACGGTAGGATCGCTGCCGGTGCCGCAGAGCCAGATCTGCCCCTTCGGCAAGCGCATCATCCTGCCGCTGCTGGCGCTGCTGCTGCTGCGGGCGGCCGCCTGGCGCTGGGGCGGCCTGCCGCCCCGGTCGCTGCTGCTCCGCCGCAGCGCCTGGTACGCCGTCTTCGGCTTCGCCCTGGCGCTGGCGCTGGTGCTGAACATGAACGCCTTTGTCTACCTGCTGCCCGCCGTGCTGCTCGAGGTGCTGGTGGTGCAGGCCCCCAAAAAAACGTAACTCCTAGGAAAGGATGTCCTGCTCTGACGACGATGCAGACGGCGAGCGGTGCATGTGCGTCTGCGCCGGCGTCGCCGCCAGCGACAAGCTGCGCCGCTGCTGCGCCGACGCCGAGCAGTGCCCGGTGCGCACCTCGCAGCTGCTCACGCTGGCCCAGATGCACGAGATCGCCGCCGCCCGGCGCCCCGGCGCCCTGCGGCGGTACCGGGGCGACCGGTCGCCGGTGCGGCTGGACGACTCCGACCACCGCACCATGCTGCAGAACTACCTCGGCGACGCTCTCGTGTGGACAAGCCGACAGGCGATCAGCGGGAAGCACGTCCCGGTGTGCGACGAGCACCTGCGGCTGCTGCGAGAGCCCGCCTCGTACGCCCGCTACCTCGCCGCCGATGGCGAGGACGAGGACCACCCACCGCTGCAGCGCCGGCAGCACGATGAAAACAGCGCCGAGCACGCCCGCCGGGTGCGGGCGAGCCTGCAGCGCCCGGCGGGCGCCTCCGCCGCTGCGCTGCACCGCCGGCTGGCGGCGCAGTCCGAGGAGCGGCGCCGCCGCACGCAGGCCGACCCGGCGGCGCAGTGGCGGCGGCAGCAGGCGTGGCGCCTGGCGGCGCTGCAGGCGCCGGTGCATGAGCTAGACGACAACATGGTGGCCACCCTGGGGCGGCTGCTGGCAGACAGCGACACCAACGCAACAGTGCCAGGGAAAGGAGAAGGGGCGGAGTCCGAGCTGAAGCGGCTGCTGCCGGAGGTGGCCAAGACCGAGGAGGAGAGGCAGGCGATGACCGCCTTGCTGAAGACGGGAGAGGCCACCGGCAAGCCCCGGGTGGAGGCGATGCGCCGCCAGCTGGTGCTCGCCTGGCTCCGGCACCGGTCCAAGCACTAGTCTTATGTATTCGTTGTCCAGTCGTTCCAAGGGAAGGTTACCAGACTTCCTTCTTCTATTGGAGTATGTTGAGATCGAGAATGCTGTCGCTGTCCTTTCAGGACCAGAGCACCTCGGATGTTTCCTTTCTTTTTCTGTACCTTCCTTTTCTGTTCCTCTATGTATTCACTACCATCTAACCCGATAGGCATCAGATATGAGTTGTCTATCATTCCTTGAACAAACATCGTCTTGTTATTATAACGTTTCAGGTTATCACCTGTTATCCACACTGGACGCCTTACAAGTGACATCACACCTCCTGCGTCTTGTATCGAGTTAGAATATGCTCGACCTTTTTCGGCATTGTTCTCGCCAGTCAATTCCTTCCATTTATCTGTTATTTTGTCACGTTTATCAGTCACATAAGTTAGACAGTCTTTCCATATAAAACATTGTTGCATTACTGGATAATAATAGCCATATTCTGCATCATCTGTCTGAGGATTACTCTCGATCCAGGAGAGCAACTCTTGTTGTAAATCTGCAGAGAGTTTCAGATAGAAGGTTGTCGCCTTAATCCATTTTTTACGAATCAGGTGTGAAAAGTCTTTTGGTTCGATATCACTTTGACTACTCATGGACCAACTGTCAACACCAGCATGAGTATGTTTTTCCGCCAAAGTTGCGTTGATGCTACCTGACTCTGCCCGTTCTAATGCCCGCCTGGCTCCATCGACCCTTCCCTGGTCGCTGAGTGCCTTGAAATATGCATGTTGAGCCGTTTCTAGTTTGCTCTGTGCCTCACGCAGAGCTTTTTCTCCTGTCTCTCTGTCCCATAACGGGTTCATCGACTTCTTCATCGACTTCTTTAATTTGGTCTCTTTTAACCTTGCTTTTCTGGCGTCATCCGCCAATGAGGGCTCTGTTTGTTGTGCTACTGTGGCTGCTTGTTGGACTCTCTTCAAGTTCGCCTGGGCTTCTGCCAAAGCCGTGGCGGCCTGGTCGGCGGCATCTCTGGCCTCTGCGACCATGTCTTCATCGACACGTATATCGGCATCGACATCAAGTGAAATCGGCTCCTCCTCTGTGAAGTATATATCAACTTCCTCTGATGGTTCTTGACCATTTGTCCACTCTACTGATGTCACAGTGTTGTTGTGTTGATTGACCTCATATGGAATAAAACTATTGGTAATTTCTAAACTGTATTTGGTGGATCCCTCTCCATACGTCTCATCCCGACGTGTCTGCTGTTGAAAATACCTTTTAAATGTACATTTACCCGCAAGCTGAAACTGACGATCATCCTTCGTATACATGTTGTATGTTACTTCTTTGACTATAAGTTCGCCATTTCCGTATTGGAGACCGTCCAATTTCAGCGTCCAATCCTGCGCTACTTTTGTCAGTGTCGCTTTGGGAGAAGATGCTACTAGGAAATGATATCTTTCTTGTTTTGCTAACTTGTCCATCATGGTATCCAATTCTTCTTGTGTTTTCCACCTACATTGTGTCTGCATCAAAGGCTCAAATATCTTTTTTGGGCTATCCAGTTGTCTCAGTATCATAGACATGCCTTCTATACGATCTAGGTCCTTCCATAATTGGTTGAATTTAGTTGTATCATGTTTGCCTCCTTCTGTATACAAATTTTTGATACTTTCCACGATAGTTTGTCTGGATTGTGAAGATGTGGCAGATTTGAGCTTGTCTTTATCCAGTTTTACAGTTATGCTATCTGTATCAGTCAAGAAGTATTGCCCAAGTATGCTGTGTTTGATACCAGATCCAAGGTACAAATCGAGTGTATCTGTTTCTGTGATAGCAGTCAGAGAATCATCTGGAACGTTCATGACAACTTTGTAAAAGTCGTTATCATCGAAGAAGTCGTTATCATCGAAGTCAAATTCGTGCAAGTCTTTCCTTGGCAAGAATGTCCCATCTTCCAATAACGGTACATAATATCCCTCTGACGTTCGGGTCGGGATATGAAACGTTACCTCACACAGTCCATCTTGTCCTTTTGAATTGACATACCCGACAACTCGACTGACATCCACTTTATTTGATCGTCGGGATATGGAATATGTTTTGCCTGATTCCAGTCGATCTTTCCCAGGCAATGTCACATTGACTTGGAATCCCCAATTGGCAGAATCTCTACCGCCTATTCTCTGCAAATTGAAATTGTCTGTCTTCACTTCTGCTACAGTTACAATAGCTTCAATGTTTCCGTATGATGTACCATTTTCATCGGTTACCTCCCTCCCTTTAACAGCAACAACGTCATTCTGCAAAGCTTCTTTGACTTCAGCAACTGTGATTGGACTATGATGATGCTCACTGATGGATAAACCATCTAGACTTGTACAACGCAGGACAATTTTACCATCACCATAGACATGTAAAATAGGTATGGGTTGTACAGTCAATTGTGGTATGATTTGAGAGGCAGCATCGGTATACTTAAGATAGGTGAACGTATGATCTAGGATGGTTTTATACATGATCTCTTTTCCTTCATACTCGAGTAGCGGTCGGAAATCATAGCACTTGATGTTGCGATCATTAGTAGTTATACCCAATGCATTTGTAGATCCTTGTAGTAGACCTTGTGCAATTCCGAATCCTGTTGAACGCTGTTGAGATTTCATTTGTTGATACTTGATCTTAGTGATGGGTTGTACTGGTTGTACTACTTGTTCTGTCAAATGTTCTGTGGTCTGTTGTACACTTTGTTGTTGCACAATTTGAATCACTTGTTGAATCACTTGTTCTGATGATGCTTGACATGAATTTAATTGGTCTCTCACATGAGCAAGATCATCTTCCAGTTTCTTTCTGTTTGCTATTATGTCTGTTGTTTCCTTACCTGTATGAAGACGTAATTCTGTATACTGGTCATATTGTGTTTTAGATACTTCCCATAGTTTATCTTGTTGCATTCTGATCAATTTCCGTCCGTCATTCCTACTTTTTAACACATCCAGTACTTGAACTTCTATTTTGCCTTCATCATCAGGAGGATGGGAGATAGAGTGTACAACAATACCATTTGTATTCGAATTTATCAATCTAGTTAAACGTACAGTGTCATTCATCTCCTCGTCCCTAACCACTTTGATGTTCAGTGTCTCAGAAAGGGTGTTTTCCAGCTCAGGTGTGAGAGTCACCATGATGAAAACAAATCCACCACGTGAAGGGTTTCTTTTCAATTTTGCTGTAAACTCAGCAGGAACAGCAATGTTACGTTCACGTCGTATTACTTCGAATACTGCAGACTTCTTATTCATGTGTTCCAAGGAAAGTTGAGTTGTATTTCCCATAAATCCAGTTCTGGTCCTCCGCCAAACACCTAAGAATTCGATCTGACCTTCAGCCCACATTACAGTTTTCAACCCAGATAAGGATCCGCCACCTTCCAAGGAGTACCGATGATGCTTGGTCGGCCCCTTGACATGAACTATGCCGTGCTCGGCATGAACCGACACTTTCCGCACCGCTTGCCGAGGCGTGTCTGCGACTACCTCCGAGGAGGTCCCACCGCCTTCTTGCCATATCACATAGCGATGCATGTCCTGATTTTATTGGCACGCAACATTATTTATGGTGATAGCGAGAGCGGTCAGCTGTAACCACATTTTCCATGCAGCAGTATAAAGTCATCAGATCCAACATGCAGGCCCACGTGGACTGGATCGGCTGGCGGCCGGGGTTCGGCGGCACCGTCACCCTGCACCAGGAGGACCCGGACGGGCCGACCACCTTCGAGGTGAACCTGCAGCTGCCCGAGGGCGGGAAGCTGCACGGCTTCCACCTGCACCAGCAGCCGGCGCTCGACGCCGGCGACCTGGACAAGACGTGCGCCACCTGCGGCGGCCACTTCAACCCCACCGGCGCCCCGCACGGCAGCGTCCTCAACGCCGACCCGGGCGAGCGCCACGTCGGCGACCTCATCAACAACGTGAAGGCCGACCGCCACGGCCAGGTCCGGGTCACCTTCCAGGACGACCTCGTCACCCTTGCCCCGACCGAGGCACGGCCATATACTGTGCTCGGCTGCAGCCTAGTCGTCCACCAAGATACCGACGACCTCGGCCGCCAGGGACGCTTCGCCGGCCACCCGCCCTACATCGACGGCGCCGGCCGGCGCCGCCGCAAGGCGGGCGCCTTCACCCGCTACCGCTGGTGCTCCACGAAGGAGCGGGAGAGCCTCACGACCGGCAACGCCGGCAAGCGCCTCGCCTGCGGCAACGTCGTCGCCGCCGCCTCGCCGCAGCGGCGGTAGGCGGGCCCGGCCCTGCGCCCGGCGCCGCAGGTAGCGCAACAGCCCCGCCCGCCAGCGCCGGCGCCAGCGCCGCAGCAGCCGCCGCAGCGGGCGGGTGCGGAAGGTCATGTGCCGCCCCAGCCGCAGCACCTCCAGGCGGGTGTCGTAACCCAACGCCCGCCACTGGCGGCACGCTTCGTCGGCAGCAAAGGCGTCCACCGGCGCCGGCCACATGGTGCCGGTCAGCACCCAGTGCGGCAGGGCCGGCCCGCCAGGACCCGGCCGCCGCACCATCACGCCGCAGTACATCAGTGGTCAGGTATGGTGAACATCCCTCGGAAAAAACAATACAGGAACCATATTTTGGTACGTCCCCAGTACAACACATGCCAACTTGTCCACACGGCTGGAAGTCATCCGACTTCCCCCCAGCAACATACCCTCCCTGCCCTGATGATAATGGGCAACCAGATCCAGGCGGAAACACGTGCCAGGTCGGCATACCCCTTGTGTGCAGACCCTCGCCGGGGCCGCCCGCCCCGACGCCGGCGCCGCCCGCCCCGACGCCGGCGCCGCCCGCCCCGACGCCGGCGCCGCCCGCCCCGACGCCGGCGCCGCCCGCCCCGACGCCGGCGCCGCCCGCTCCGACGCCGGCGCCGCCCACTGCGCCCGCTCCGGTTCCCGCTCCGACGCCGGCGCCGCCCACTGCGCCCGTGCCGCCCGCATCATGTGGATGGGGACAGACAGATGCGGCCTCCTGCACACGACCGGGGGATGCGAAGATCGCCAAGGGCACCCCGGGTGACGGAAAGACAACCAACACATACTTCTCCGGAGTTGAATCATTAGGTACAGGTGCATGCGGCGGATGCGGAGCTGTCCAGTTAAAGGATACATGTGATGTAAGTGCTACAACTTGCACCGACGCCTCCGCCAAACCTTGCACGACAGATAGTGATTGTAACCCTAACCCTACTGATCAGAATCAGTGTTTGGGGACTTGCAGCAAAGGCGGTCAGCGGTGCAGGACAACTCAGGATTGTACTGGTGGTGTAGGGTGCGTGAAAAAAGATTTCCCGCAGATGGCGCTAGATTTGCTGGACTTGGAGCCTGACTCGACCTGCCCAGCTGGCAAATGCATATGGATGGCCACAGCGCCGGCGGAGGCCATGGCAAGCCCGTACTGTGCGGCTGGCTCAAACTGCGGCCTGGGCCTCGATGCAAAAGATGATCCCCATACAGCCTCCGCTCCCTGCGGGAGCAGCTTTCAGCTGATCTTCGAAGAGGAAAATGGGCAGCCATCAAGATGGGCCAATATTGTGGTGGCAGACGCCTGCCCAAATGAAGGTAACACAAAATGGTGTCGTAAAAAAGGCGACAACAAACTAAATAATAGCTACAATCATTTTGATTTATGGGTAGGGGACCCAGCATACACATCTGATCAAATAACGAAAGCACTTGGCCTAACAGTTATCGACCAGATTACCTCGTCCTCCACCCGCTCCTTTACGCCGATCCCTACACCCCCAAAAGTCATTCGTGTGTTGCAGGAGTACTGTTGCGGAACGTGGGGAAAAAGCCAGGGCTGTCCCAGCATATGCGGAAAGGAGTTCCACTATGGAGACGGACCACCTAACCCCCCTGGACCCTCTGTACCCCCTGCACCCGCTGGATGCTGCACTCCGTGTGAGCAGCATGGTACCAAAATTTTCTGTAACAAATCTAAACCCAACTGTGATAACTGCACCGGCGCTTGGGATCCATCCCCGTGTCCCTCAGGTTGTCCTGTCCCCACCACGTGACGCACATGGGTCTGCCCACAGATCCGGTCGCTTCGCCAGCACGATGCCCCCTGGTCGAAACGGAGGCTCTTTTTTCTGCCGCTGAGGTGATCATGATCTCAGTAGACGACATACTCGATAGGCTCGTCCCCCCCGCCGCCATCACGGTGGACAACCTCGTGACTGTAGTACGCACCGTCATGGAGGTGGTCGAAACCTACAAGAGCGTCAGCGGGGCGGCGAAGAAGGAAGCGGTGCTCCAGTGCCTGCAGGCCCTGGTGCGGCGGACGGACGCCCTCGACACGGCGGTGCTGGCCCTGCTGCCCCACCTGATCGACGAACTGGTGGTAGTCAGCCGGGACGGCCTGCGCATCAACCGCCCCCCCGGATGGCGCTGCCTCGGCGCCCTGCTCGAGCGCCTCTGCCGCCGGCCTGCTACGTCGTAAGGTGCCACACCACGCCGGGCACGTTGCGCTTCCAGTGGCGGCTGGCGCAGCGGAGGATGTCCACCCGGCCGCTGCGCTTGCGCACACAGACTACCATGTTGCGGCGCCTGTGGGGCAGGCCGCTCGCCTGCCAGCGGTGCCGGACCTGGTGGTACACAATCGTCTTGCTGGAGCGGAACGTTTTTTTGCGGCGCTGCAGCACGAAACACCCCGCCGCCGCCAGCTGCCGGTACAGGTCGCCCCACTCCTCGCCCTGCACCGCCACTCCCAGCTGCCGCTGGCAGAGGGCAGGGATGCTGACGCTGCAGCGCACCCAGCGCCGCCACGCCCGGCACACCCGGCTCAGCGAGTGCAGGTCGCCCAGCGCCAGGTACGGCGCCGCCAGCTTCAGCGCCGAGTTCATCGTTGATCATGCTCGCCGCACCATGGGTTGCGCCTGCCACGATATTGCTGCGCCTGCTGTTCTGCCCCCCGGCGCAAGCTTCGGACTCATTCCTCGCTCCATGTTTCATCTGGTGGGCACTGCGTACGGCGGCTTGGGCGAGGTGGACTGCGCCGCCGGCGGCAGCGACAGCGACATCGACGCCTCACAGGTGGAGATCACCGCCAGCGGCAAGATCATCTACCACAAGTTCCCCGGCAAGGCCATGCTCGACCAGGGCTGGAACTGCCGCATCGCCCCCCCCAACGGCGCCTGCGAGGAGATCGGTGACTGGAGCCCCCAGCACACCATCACGTGGGACAAGCCCCGCCACGCCGACCCGGCGTGGTCGGAGGAGTTTGCCACCGTCTACAGCGCCCGGGAGAGCTGGCTGGGCTCGCTTCAGTTCTGGCCGAACGGCAAGCCCCGCATTCCCATCCCCATGCTGGCCCCGGCGCACGCCGAGCGCCTGCCCCGGGGCCGGGGCGTGCTCTGGGAGTGGGGCGAGCAGCACGCCATCGACTCGCTGATCACCCGGGAGGCGCCCGACTGGCCGCAGAACGCCCGCCGCAACCGCACCCAGCTCCAGGTGGTGGTGATCGTTCGCCGGGACAGCGGCAGCTTCGCCTGCCCGGGCGGCATGCTCCCCCGCCACCACCCCATCGGACCCGTGGGCCAGGCTAAGACGGAGTTCCTGGAGGAGGCCGGCGGCAAGCTCAGCCCCGCACAGCGCCGGGAGCTGGACGACATCATGGAGCAGCAGCACTGCTGCCTCGGGACCTTTCTCAGCAACGATCCCCGCTGCACCGCCGAGGCCTGGATCGCCACCAAGGTGCTGCACTGGCACCTGCCCCGCTCCCTCGGGGACCGCATGGAAGTCAAGCCCCTGGCGGAGGAGGACAGCGTGCACGCCTTCTGGGCCGACTTTGAAAAAGGATTCGTCTACTGCACCCCCGAGATCCACCGCCAGTACCCCCACCTCCGGGTGGGCGAGCTGCTCCCGCTCTTTGCGTCTCATGACAAGTTCATGAAGCTGCTGCGGACCAGCCCGCTCCTCCCCCTGGCGCCCCCCATGCCGGATTGCGACACCTGCCTGTGCTGGCTGGTGCTGGGCTTGGTGCTGACGGTCTGCACCTTCCGGTACCAGGGGTGGATCTGAACGATGTCTCCGTACTCGCATCCACCATCTCCACATAATCATCCGCATGCGGCCTAGCGCAGCACCACCACCACATGCGCTGTAGGGTTGCCCGGCGACACACCTGCATCAAATAAAAAATGCGGTACACAACAACACCATGCAGCACTGCGCCACCAACCCCACCGTCGGGCTGCGGGTCCGGAAATTCAAAAGTGAGGACTCGTTTTGGTGCTTCGGATACGGCCCCATCGGCCCACACTGGTTTATCTACACCGACCACGACTGCCTGGCACTCCTCCAACCCCACATACTGGAACAGGTGCCCATCACGACCCTCCTCGGCACCCTGTACCACGGTCAAACTCTCCGGTACCTCGACGCCGAGCACACTGGCCGCTTCGGCACCTTCGCCCGATACGACAAGGGATTTGTTTTCGTCCACACCCAGTGCAGCCGCACCCCTGTCGCCACACCCCTCCGTCACCTGCGCATCCCCACCGCCTTCCACCTGCTCCACACCCCCACCATTGTTTCCAGCACCGAAATCGAATACAAGTTCGCCTTCGGCCCCATCCGCATCCATGCCAGCGCCACCTCGCCCCCCACCTGCACCCCGCCGCTCCTGCCCGCACTCCCGCCACCACAGCCGCAGCCACCGCAGCAACCACAGCCGCAGCCGCCACCGCAGCAGCCACTGCCGCAGCCACTGCCGCAGCCGCTGCCGCAGCCGCTGCCGCAGCCACTGCCGCAGCCACTGCCGCAGCCACTGCCGCAGCCACTGCC
>Ga0233412_10001471_pt1 | contig 12193 bp, 17 predicted proteins | sample Na_anoxic_4_MG_FD_180667 | JGI IMG/M metagenome (GOLD analysis project Ga0233412, IMG submission 180667) | Seawater microbial communities from Saanich Inlet, British Columbia, Canada - Na_anoxic_4_MG | ecosystem: Environmental > Aquatic > Marine > Inlet | place: Canada: British Columbia... | reverse complement strand
ATGATGAAGCATCTATTCTACCCTCAATTATATCTAATAATGCTGGTTCAGGTCCATCTGCTCTTAAAAATTTAGGTATACCTTTACCAGCTTGATTTAAATGCTGTTCAAATAAGTTGTTATAACCTTCTTCGGTAGCATCATAGGTTTTAGCCCATTTTTTATAGTGTGTATACGAAACATGTAAGTAGCGAGCAGCTGCTTTGTTACTCAATGTTTGAGACATAGCTGCTAATATTTGCTCTTTACTTATTGGTTTTGCTTGTGGCATTAATCCTCTATAAACACTATTGTTTCAAATGTATTGTCACCTTCTCCAAATTGGGCGTTAATTGCTTTTTTAGGTTTAGTATCTGAGCAATTAACACAACGTTTATAACCAAATTTGGTTAATCTCAATTCAGGCATTGGTTCGTTACATACTATACAATCTATGTAAGTTATATTGTTCATGTGTTAATATGTTTAAGTTTTCCCTATACATATTACAAACTTTGTAAAAATTTCCATAAATCTGTTGGAGTTTCTAACATATGTATATCTCCATTTTCCATCTCAACACCTAATAATTCACCATCAGCATCAAATCTATCTAAAACCCACCACCAAATTACATCAGCTGTATCATAGCCATACTTGGCTATAACTAGATTTTCTATAGCATGATAATAAAACTGACTAAAACCTAGTAAATCAATACCAAAATCTTCATGCAATTCATGTTCAGAATGCCAAATGTGTTCTAGTGTCTCTATTGTATCAATAAATAAAGCTAATTCACGTTCGGTTTCGGTTTTAGGTGATTCTTTTATATCTAAACCCTCTCCGTATTTACTTTGTAGGATTTCTTTCATTTAAATTTAGATAATAATTTAGAATTATTTTGTGGGTTATGTTCTGCTTTACTTCCCCATTTTAATTTAAAAAATTGATGTGCTTGAATTTCCTTTTCAGTTGAATATTGGTTCATATCAGGTTCCCTACGAGTGGCTATACTGACAAAATGGTATAAGTGTAAATCATAAATTCTAATCATTTCAAACCCAAAATACTCACATTTAAGCATAAAATCCCAATCTACAACATGAGGAGAAGGATAATAAACATCTAACCCACCTACAGCCATATAATCAGCTTTATACATTAAAAAAGGCCATTGTGAACCTGATTTTTCAGGAGGTAAAATTGAAATAGATGATTCGTATTCCCAAAATGTATTTAAATCAAATGTTTCTGGGGTGCCTAAATCCTTAGTGTGAGTTTGGATAAACATTGAGGGTTGAGCCTCAATTTGATTTATAGTAATAACTTTGCCTTTTTGGCAATATGGTTTTAATTTTGTATCCCAATTTTGAGGGAATACATTATCATCATTTGCTACTAAAATAAAATCATTTAAGGCATTATAAACCCCCCAATTTGTAGCAGTAATAGCACCTTTGTTATCGGGAAAAGGAACAATTTTAATTTTAGGATATTTATTTAAAATAGGTTTATTTATTTCATAAAACCCATCTACTACAACTATAATTTCATTTTCTTCTTCTTGCCCTTCAAATATAGATTGAAGACAGATATCTAAAACATCAGGTTCTTTATATGTAGGGATTATAACTGAAATCATATTTTGTATTTTTGTTTTCCGTTTTCCTCTATTCTGTCGTACAACTCATTTTGAGTGATTTGTCTATCAAGTTGTTTGGGGTGGATTATAGCAAACATTTCCTCAGCAGGCATAAACGCTTGTGTTTTATGTCCTACTATTTTTGAATGTAATAAACCTTCCCATTTAACCCAATCACAATTTCTATATAAACGCATTTGCCAATCGGGGAAATTAACCCAACCTTTTTCATTTACATTCCATCTCCATTTATTAATCCATTCTTGAGTTAGTCCCTCTACAGTGTTAACTCGTGGTAAGATAAATAAATCTACTTGTGAATTTTGTTCTAATAATTGGGGTAAAGCTTTAATAAATTCAGGGGTAATTAATTCGTCAGCATCCAATTGTAATATATAATCACCCTTACATAAACTATTTACATAGTTTTTTTGACTAGCATCACCATCAAATTCTCTATGGAATAGATTGATTGATGTTTTATAATCATTAAGGTAATCTAAGGTAACTCTATCTGTTGAATGGTCATCTAAAACTACTACTTCATCCTGGGGGCGTTTAAAATTTACTAAAAAACTTAGAATTTTACCTACATACTCTCCCTCATTGTGAGTTAATACTGCGTAACTTAATTTCATAATTTTATTTTTTTATATAACCTACTTGGTATTCTTCAAAATATACTTTATCACCTACATCAGATAAAAAGGTTTCTACATATTGTCCTTTACCTTTTAACCCGTCCCAATTACAATCATCTACTACAATTAAACATCCTGGTTTTAAACTAGAATATATAGCTGAGAGTTCTTTAAGGTGGTGTAAAGATGATTCATGTGGGTTATTCCAATCTAAATCATAGGAATCTAAATAAAGTAAATCAATTTTTTCTGGGGATGGGAACTCATGGAGAAACTTTACACTATCATTTAAACATACTATAGTATTACTACTAGTAAGACCTCTAACAGTTTCACAGTTAGGAGGAGAATTATCTATAGTGTAAGTAATTCCATTATTAGTTTGACAATATTTATCGAACATTATAGTGGAATTTCCATCTTGCCAATTATCTTTTTCCCGAGTAGTACCGGTTTCTACTATTAAATACTTATCTTGATTTAAACTATCAAGATATTCAAACATCATTCTAAAAGTATTATTTCTAGTACCTAAGTATGGATAATAATTTTCATTAAAAAATTTTTGGAAAGTATTCATATAATCTATTTTTCAAATACACCAATGTAATCAAGAGCTTCTACAAAATCACGTTCTTCAAAATGTTTTATGGTAGTCATATCCATTTTAAATTCGTAATCTTTTCCTTTAGCTTTAAATGCTTCTTTTTCTTCTTCTGGCATAGGAACTGCTTTAACAGCAGCCCAATTCCATTTTTCAGCACTTTGACCTTCAGCAAATACCATACCTTTGTTAGGTAAATTAACTGTGTTAGGCATCCATATTAAACCGGTTTTTTCATCCTCACCACATAATTCTTTATATAAATTAGGTAGTAATTGGAATTGTTCTTCCCAGAACTGCTCACCCTGTTTCATTAATGAATTAGTAATAAAACCACAACCATAACACATATGGTTTTTAATTTCATGGTTTACTTCTTGAACATAGCAGGCATCCGAGCCGCAACGGTCACATATTGTTAGATTATCTACACTCATAATGTTGGTAAATTTAATTCTGGTATTATTAGTTCGATTTGTGTTGGAAATTCAGGGACATTATTTGATAATACGTTATCTAATTTATCTTTCATACCATCCCAACTAAAATTAGTTTTACTATAGTGTGCTTGGCGTTTTCCAAGTTCACTATGTTTTTTATAATTTTCAAATACTGATTTTAATGATTTACCTATTTCTCCATGATTAGGGGAAAACCATTGGCTTTCTTTTAATAACATTAGGTTAGCAGCACTAGGATGAACGTTTTCTAGTTGACCACCAATTAATGTTGTAAATTCAGGATTTAAAAAGTCAACATGACCACTCCAAGCAGTTGTAATTAAAGGTTTCTTTGTTAATGTAAATTCTAATAATGGTCTACCAAAACCTTCACCCTTAGTTAAACTAACCATAGCTTTAACCTTTTTATGGTTATATAATGAATTCATTTCTTTATCTGTAAAATCACCATGAAGCAAATATACGTTAGGGAGTTTACCGCTGCAAGTGTTTCTAATGGAGTTAATTTTTCTTAGAATACCATCTCTATCCATATAGGAGCTATTGGCACCTGATGTTTTTAAGATTAATGCTGGTTGTTTTGATTTATTTTTAAACGTTTCAAAGAATGCTTTAACTAGTAAACCAACGTTTTTTCTATCATGTCCTAACTCACCCTGTAACCAATGCCCTACAAATAAAAAGGCAAATGATTCTTTAACATCAAAATCAATTAAGCTAGGTTTATTATCTGGGAAGTATGTTTCTAGGTTTGCTCCTTCAAATAACACTTCAATTGGTTTTGTAACTCGAACCTCACCTAAAACTTGACCTTGTTGATTTTTCTTTTCAAATACTGAATTTAGGAATGATTGTTTTGAGTGTTCTGAGGATACAATGTTTAAATCCATTCTATTCATACCCTCAACCCATTCTCCATTTACCAATGTAGTTTCAATCCCAGCAGTAAACCCAATATTAAATTTACCCATAGGTTTAAATTCATTAGGTACAGTTATTTGAGCCCAAATTTCAGGTTTGTCTGTTAAATTTTCACTTAAAATATGATTATTTAAAAATTCCCATTCAGGGTTATCTTTACAAAAGTTAAATCTTGTATTTCCCCAAGGTTGAGATATTAGTTTAACTCTATATTTATCTGTTTCTATAATAGCTTTAACTACATCTCTACTACGAGCCCCATAACCAGAATAAGTATCAAAGGGGCAACTAATTAAAAATAACGGTTTCATTAATATATTAATTTATGTGGTACAATATCAGATTGATATTCATTAGTGTTAATAAATTCAAATTTTTCTCTTGGAGTAAAAACTTCAAGTGTCTTATCTATATTTTCAATTACACGTTGTGCTTGATGTTGGGATGTAAACCCAGCTTCATCACCTATTGCCCATTTGTAACCTTCCATTCCTGCTTTTTTACGTTTTTTGTCTCCCATTTTATAGAGTTCCATAATACGTTCAGCGGCATCTTCAGATCTACACACATCATCCCAGATGTATGGTGTTTTAGGTGAACCTTTTAATGTACGTGCTGATGGGTAGACTGGGAATGCCCATTTACCATGTTTCTTGTATTTACCGGTATGGTTTGAGGGGAAATCAGCATCAAAGTCAATCCAATTACCATTTTCATCCTCAAAACGCATTTGGTCTTGCATTCCACCTGTTACATTAGCGATAATAGGAGTACCTGTTAATAATGCCTCTGTTAATGATAAACCCCAACCCTCATTTGATGTTAATAATATTTGGGCATCTGCCAAATTATATAAATAATTTAAATGGTTCGTAGATAATTTTTGGGTAGAAAATTTAATTTTATCTGAGTTTTCACCAAAAATGTAATCAGCTACTGCTTTTAAATCTGTACCATGATCACTTACTAATTCAGTATGTAATATGAATACACATTTATCTGCTTTTTCTTTAGGTAATTGGTCTAGGAAATACTTCCAGGCCAACATTGTATCCGGGATTTGTTTACGTCTAATATTTCGTGAGTTGAAGAATAAAACAAAATCTTTATCTTCTACCCCAGCTTGTTTTTTAAACGCGTTAAATTCTAAATCTTCAACTGTAATAGGATAGAAATTGCTAATATTCATACCGTGAGGTACATAATTAATAGTCTTAGTTTTAGCTTTATTACCTAAAACCATTTTATTGATATTAACTGTTTGTTTTGATATACCTAATAATGTATCAACAGATTCATAGAATGTTTTGTTATACATTGGTGCTGGTAAATCATCCCAAATATTTAAGTAAATAATGGGGACTTTTTGTCTTACTTCATTTTCAATTTGGAATAACCACTCAAAATAACGAGGATCTGTAATTAAAAATATAGCATCAATTTGACGTTGCTCCATCAATTGGCGTAGTAATCTAGGATCACCATAACCATTATTAGGTTGAATTAATACTTCAGCATCTTCAATATTAGCATGTTTATTAATTTCTTCTGATAGATCAAATATTTTTCCTTGATCCGGGTGCTTCATAGCAGCCCCTACATTATACCAATTATAACGATGAGCTGTATGTAGAATTATTTCTTTACCTACATTACCTACACCTGAGGTAAAACGGATATCATCAGTAAGCAACAAAATATTTTTTCGTTGCTCTTTTGGAATATAACCTTCTTTCATTTATTTAGAGATCTAAATTGTTGTGATTATTTATTGTTTTTCTAAAATCTTCATCTGTAAGATACAAATGAATAGCGCGATCGGCAAGTTTTTGGAATGAAAACTTACGTTTTACACATTCAATTTTAAACTCATTAAATAAATCGCTTTTAATTTTAACACTAGTTAGTGTTTTGTCTGTAGTAGCCATAACGTTATTTATTATATTTTTATATACGTATATTATTATCCTTCAAAAGTCGCAGAACATAAATGAGTCTTGAAGTAAGGACACCATTTACAATTATTATTAGTTAGAGCAGGCATATTTTTTTTATTATACCCCTCAGATGTAAAACAATTATCTAAAAATTCATTAAGTGATTTAGTTGCTTGATTAACTGAAGTTTTACCTGAGGGTGGTCTAAATTGTTGGATGCGTTTGATTACAAAATCTTGTGATTCATATAATTTACGCTTTACAATAAAGAATTCGATATCAATATCATCTATTGGAACATTGTACTGTTGAGCAAAGAATTTTTTATACAACACTAATTGATGTTGCTTTGATTTGTCTTTCTTTGCTTTATCGTTCCAACCGCGTGTTGATGTTTTTATGTCGATTATAATGAATTTATTTGTGATTTCATTATACATCACGACATCAAGGAAGCCCATGTATTTAACGCGTGGTAAATGCGGATTAGGTGCCAATACAATTGGTATCTCACAACCTACTAACCACCAACCACGTTTAGAAAAATACTTACGTCTATTTTTCCTAAGGTAATTTATAATTTCAATACCGTCGGAATAGAATTCTCGAAGTGTTTGGGCGTCAGTAAAATGCTCTCCTTTATTTTGTTTATAAGCGTCTGCATAACAATCTCTTAATCTGGTTTCAAAATCTGTTTCTAAATCTAACTCGTCAGCTTTCACTGCACTCTGGTTATACATAACGTCAAGATACATTTGTAATGTCTCATGTAACGCAGTTCCAAAAGTCATGTGAATACTTTGTTCTCTTATTTTATGTCCATCTCTGTATTGCAATGCCCACTTTTTAGGACATTGTGTATACATAGACAGCTGAGAGTATGAAATGTTTTTTTCAAATGCAAAATTCACCGGTTCGGGTGGATTTTTTTGTATTTCTCTAACTATTTGGGGTGCTTTTTTCTTTGCCATTATTTTATAGCTAAATAAGATACAGAATCACTACAATTTAAGTAATACCCTAAATCAATTAAATAATTCTTTAGTTTTAATTTATCTTCCATTAATAGATTATTATGTTCAAATATAATAAAATTAGGTAATAACTCCACGTTTATTGCTCTAAGCATTTCAGCATCATATCCTTCAATATCTAAATGTAACCAGTCTAGCTTTTTATTTGGGGATATCTGATTTATTAAATCGTTAATTGAAATAGAATCACGTAAATTAGAACTAATTTCTTCTTTTTCCCAATTTCTAATTACATTTTCTTTAACCGAATTGGTATAGCCTTTACCTCCTTCAAAGAATTCAGTTTTAGAGCCATCTGTAGTAACTAAATTTTGAATTAAATTTACATTAGAAAAATTTTTATAATTTTTTGTAAGTTTAGTAAATTGAGGAGTAGAAGCTTCTACTAAAGTTGTTTTAGTTAAATTATCTAATGTAGGTAAAACCCATTCTCCAAATTCACCATCATGGGAACCTATTACTAAACCTTGTGGGTTTTTTAAATTTTGACAGTATAAATATAATGCTTTATCTAAATAAGAACCATCTTCTAAAATGTTAAATTCTCTGTTGATAATGAGGTTATTATTAGCATCTTTAATAACAACATCAAAAATAGAATCATTTGAAAAAGTAGCCCAACTATTATCTTTTACTTCACAACTCCATCGAACTCTTTTACTAACATAGGTTACTATTTCTACTTTTAATGGTAAAGAATATAATTTAGATACTTCTTTAGTGTCTACCCTAATTTTGGGGTGGTTATAAGTTATATTTATCATTTTTTATAAAAGTTGTGGTTTTTCTCCAATTAATATTATCATTTAAAATTAAATGTCCATTAAGAAAGTATGAAGTATTAATTTTAGAATCAAATTCAAACAATGTTAGAACAGAAGTAGAAAGAAGGATTTTATATGAAATTGGGTTATTTTTTGAGTCTGTAAGTAGAAAGTTAGAAATATTACTTCTAGTAGCTAACATAGTTTTATTGTTACTTCTTCCTATAAAAAAATCACTACCATTAGGTAGTTTATCAAAAGAAGCACTACCAAATATACTAGGGATTACTTCTTTATTAGGAAGTACTAAGACTACATCTTTATATGATCTTAACATATATTCCCAATAATTTTCACACCAAGGATTTGAACTAAAATATAGATTATTATTATTATAATTTTGAATAAGTTTCTTAAAATAATCTATTAAAAATTTTAATTCTCCAGAGTAAATACTATTATGTAATCCTTTTATACTATTTTCTCTTAAGGGATATTCAAAAAATATAGCTTTTTTACCTTTTTTAAAAGTTTTATTACTTAATTCTATAAAATTTTTTATTTTTCCAAAATTAGGGAGGGTATCGTAAATAAAAGTATAGACATGAGTATAACCCAAAGTTTGTAAATATTCTAACCCCTTTAACATTAAATAAGTTCCTGAAAAACACCAATTAGGAATAGTTTTTTCCCAATATAAGCCAATTTCTGGGAATTTAGCCCAAGTAATCCAATTTGAGTTTGAAATGGGATTTGGTGGGTTATGGTTAATATAGTGGGATTCTTTAAATTCTAATTGAGTGTTTTTAGTAGCTGGGTAGTTAGTAAATAGGTAATGGTCTATTTTATATTGGGATATAAAATTTCCAAAATCCTTTAAAATATATTCTTTTTCATCTGTGTTAGGATGAGATGTGACTAGTATTGCGGGTTTCATTTTAAACTTTCTTCATCTAAGGTCCTAGTATATCCTTCTTGAGTATTTTCCATAGTAACCTTATTAATTAGTATACTAGGTTGGTTTGCTTGGTCTAAAAGATTATTTATTTTTCTTAAAAAAGTAGCATCAGCAGCATCATGTTGATTATAAAAATAATTTGGATCCCTTCTTCTTAATTGTATAACAAAATAATTAATACAACAACTAGATTTTATCGTATCTGTTGGTATAGCTCTACGCTCAATATAAGTATCTAAAGAGTTAATGTTTTTTGGGAGAATTGTACTAGAAAGGTATTTTCCTTTAGTATATAAAAATAAAGCCTTAGTTTTTTGAATACCCTTAGCTATTTCTTCTAAATGATTATCATACCATAACTCATCATGATCACAATGACATACCCAATGGTAACCTTCATTAATAGAAAATTCAATACCAATATTAGCAGCATGGTTTCCTCCAGAATACCAAAGTTTCCAACCCCCTTCAGGATATCTATCACGTTCTACTGCTGTTGGGAGGTTTAAAGACAAGATTTTATCTTGAGGAATAATATTAGATAATTCTTCAAATTCTTTTTGGTTAGTATAACTATCACCTATAAGGTATACTTTCCAATTTGTATAAGTTTGGTTATTAATGGCATTGAGAGTTCTTGTTAGTAGCTCTGGGGTTTTACCATCTGGTCTTTGATATGTGGATATTACTATCCCTAATTTAGGATTTTCCATTAAAAATGCTTTTCTATTTCTTCTCGTTGTGGGTGGGTAAGGTATGAATTAATCCTAGTGTTATCAATTAATCCTTTGGTTTTTTTCTTCCATTTTAAAGTAATCTCAGGTTCATCAAAATAAATTTTATTATTAAAATCACTTAAAACATTAGTAAAATCTAAATTTAAAAATTTACCTACCTTCATTAATTCTTCAGTTGGAGAAGATGAAAACTCTTCAAAGCTAATATTGTAAATATTTTTAAAATCTATTTTAGATAAAAATTTATCAATTTTTTCTTGATTAGATTTAAGATTTTTTGCTATATCCTCTACTTTAGTAGGCACATTAGGTCTGTATTTAACTCCTTCTTCTATTTTTTGTAAATCTAAATACGAAGCGCAAATATCTTTAGGATTACGTGTTAAATGAATATACTTAGCATCTGGGAAGATTTGGTTTAATTCATCTAAATAATCTATATAGTAATTATTTTTATCGCCCCATACCTTTACTTGTTTACCTTGTTTTAAACCATAAAATTCATAAACATAATAACATGCTTCTTGATATGTTTTTGGTTTAGAAGTATAAAGATAAGTACTTAAATTAGGTAGAGATATTTCCCATCCTTCAAATTTTTTAGTTTGAAATAAATCAATTACAAATTCATCTATTTTATCTAAGTTCCAATCTTTATATTTAGGGTATAACCATTGAACAAACCCACATTCAGGAGGAAATACTGTGTTAAGGTGATGGTTTAATAGAATTCTAAATATAGAGCTTCCTGAGCGGGGATTAGCTATTATAAAATGGGGTTGGGTCATTATAATTTTTTAATAACTATTTGACAATTTTTTAGTTTGATTTTTTCTACTTTATCTTTGTATTTTTCTAAAAATTCATCAAAGGCTTTCATAACCCCTGGGTGGACTCCTGTATAATCATCTCCAAAAATAAATCCTTGGGATTTCACTAAATTAAAACTTATTTCTAAATCTTGAATAACATACTCATAAGCATGATTACCATCAATATAAACCCAATCTAAAGAATTTGTTTGTAAATGATTTAGTAAATTAATGCTGTAATCTCGGATAATAGATACATGGTTAAAGTCTTTAAATTCATCACTAACTAATTTATAAATTTCATCCATATCTTTTTGTTCTTTAGATATAGACCCCCCATACCAACTTTTGGGGAATTCAGGTTGGTGGGACCAAGGATCACATAGATAAAAATGAGAAAGCTTTTTATTTGAATTAATAAATTTAGAAAATGTCCCTTTCCATACTCCTATCTCTAGTCCTATGCTGTTTTCGGCCATATAATCTAAAATAAATTGTTTAGCATTAATATACCCACCTTGGACCATGCTATCATGTTGAGTAATTTTTTTCATTTGTATTATTTTTTATTATAAATTTTAAATTCACTTAAGTCTGGGTAAGGTAAGGTTAAATCTTTATTATGGATTTTATTGCCTTGTCTATCGTAGAATTGACCCATGAGTAATAAACCACGAGCAGCTAATTCAGGCATCATATAGAAATTCCAACCTAACATATCTAAATTATCCTCAAAATATGAACATTCACGTCTGCCAGAATAACGAGCACGTTTAAACCAACGATAAGCATTTTTATTATCAGTTAAAATAGCACCACCTTTAGATAATTTAAAATGTTTATAAGGGCCAGTAAATGAAACACACATATGTGTTTTTGGTTTGTACATATCTGCCGTAAATGTTAAGGCAGAATCCCATACATTAGAACCCTCTAACGGGTAAGCTCCCGTAATAGTTTCCCCGTCAACGGTATTCCATCCTACTTTTAAACCAGCATGAATAATTTCACAAGGAACAGAAGGATAAGTTCTGTTTGGAATAGTAATAGTATCAGTTTTAATACTTTTATTTACATAATGCTCATAGTATAGAGCAAGGAATAAACCATTAGACATATTATCTAAGGTTACAGCATACTTAGCACCCGTATATTGAGCTAAAGCTTGTTCAAATTCGTCTGTTACTTTATAAATTCCGTTAGCCATAATTTTTTATATAATCACTACAAACTCCTAATGTATGTTCATTAGGCTCTTTCTCAAATACTTCAGGCATTACTAAAATGCCTCGTTTATACAAATGTGTTGACCAAATATAACCACGAGAGGTTAAAACTCCAAGGTCATCTTCATGAGAAAAGTAATTTAGTTTAGAACCACTACTATCTAACTCATTTAGATAAGATAAGGCATCCATATTTTTACAATGAATCCAAAGTTTAGTATGAAAATTAGTTAATAAATCGAATGGGAAATCGTATTGAGGTCCATCATGACCCAATTTAAATTTACCATCTATCCACCACACATCAATTTCTACTTCATATCCAGCTTGGAGGGCTTCATAGATATAATCTGGGTGGTTTTCACGTTCTTTATTGGGACCATTTAAGTTTCCTCTATGTGAAATTAATCTCATAATTCTATATTTTTAAAACCTTCATTGGTTATAACGTTAATCCCTATTGCTCTATCGGGG
>Ga0233412_10001470_pt1 | contig 12207 bp, 11 predicted proteins | sample Na_anoxic_4_MG_FD_180667 | JGI IMG/M metagenome (GOLD analysis project Ga0233412, IMG submission 180667) | Seawater microbial communities from Saanich Inlet, British Columbia, Canada - Na_anoxic_4_MG | ecosystem: Environmental > Aquatic > Marine > Inlet | place: Canada: British Columbia... | reverse complement strand
GTGTAGCAACGTCCTGCGCGGTTGCGGTAGCAAAGCCAGCACCAGCAGCACCTAACACGCCGCCCACGACAGTGCCTACAGGTCCTCCAGCGAGGGTTCCTAGTGCAGCACCCTTAACACCGCCAGCGACTGCTCCAGCGACCTCTGGGACGTACCCAGCAAGGTCTGCCGTAAAGTCAGCAAATGAAGCACCCTGCTCGTCCACCATTGTCATCTTTTTTGAACTAGGATCTCGGAAAAACATCTTTGGAGTTCCGCCAACGTCCAACATAGCAACGCCATCCTTGCCGTAGGTATCCTCCAGTTGCTTCATCTTGTCCGCATCTGTCGGCTGCATACTGAGCTTCGTGCGATTCCAAAAGCTCATTCCAGAGTCAATGTCCACATTATCAATAGAAACCCCAAGGGCAGCAGCAGATAGTTGCTGTATGCGCTTTCTTTCGGTCGCCTTGTCTACCTCCGAGAAATCTGCATTCTGCTTGAACTTTCCAGTGCTAAGTTGCTCTTGAGCATCCTTTCTGGCAGCAGCAAACAACTGAGGCATGTCTTCCTCGGTTGGCATAGATTCACCATTAACCCTGATTTTTAATCCTGTTTCGTTGTCTTCTAAGTCAAATGTAGCCATATTATTAATCTATTACTGCGGTTGCTGTGAATCGTCCATTGGCAGTTGTTACCGATTTGCCAGATGGAGCTTGATTTGATTGACCTTGGGCTTGTTTGTCGCCCATCATTGATCCGTAGACACCATCGGCAGCTTCCTTACCATACTCGGCGGCGTGTGTGTTGTATGCATTTTGAATTATTCCTTCAAATCGCTCGTTCAATTGCTTTAGATTCTGGCGAACCAGCTTTGAATCCGTAAACGGGTCTAGGGTAGCAAATTGATTTGTCAGGACTTTAAGCTCTTCCGTGTTCAATGCACCAAATCCAGTTGAACCCGTTGGTGAGTTAGCTTTTAGTTCCATCATTGCATTTAGGGCAACGTTGGACTTCAGGAACGCAAAGTCAGCCTCTTGGGCATCAGCGTCAGACCCCTTCCAGAAGGAGGCGGCCTTACCGACCATATCGGTCGAGAAGAACCCATCGAGTCTGCCTGAAGCTCGACCCATCACGTCTCGCATATCAGCCACTGAACTAGCTAAACCTCTGCCCACCGACTCTGCTTTGGCTTCTGCTGTTTGAGCCTCCTTGGCTTCAGTCAAGCTTTTGTCATATAGTTCTTTGGCATCCTTAGTTATTTCATACTCAAACTTCCCCTCGTTGAATTTCTGGGAACGAAGTTTTAGTTGCTGGTCAAATGTCAAGCCATCGCTCTCAAGTGGTTCTCCAGTCTGGCGATCAATGCCATTTAACGCAGCAACTTTGTCGCCGCGGGCAACGTCACTTGCGCTGGCACCCCGCTGGTTTGCCTTGGCAATGTCTCGGCGATCTGCATCGCTAATACCATCACCACGTGCTGCGCGACGCTCACGATCACTTACAGCTGCACCAAAGTCTGGTCGAGCTGCTTGACGTGCTTCGCGGTCTGCTGACGCTTGCTCAAACGAGCTACGGTCAACATTAGGATCAATCATGCGACCCTGTGCGTCTTTTTGTTGACCTCCAGCCAAAAACTCAGCCAGTGGTTGACCCCCAGCAGTAGTAAGACCCTGTGGTGATTGAACCTGTGGTGCTTCTACACTTTGACTGAACCCAGTTGCGGGATCGAAGTTTAAGCCTTGCTGTTTAGCATACTCTTGACCCCTAGCAATTTGCTCTGGTGATAGTGGAGTAGTTCCGCCATTAGTATTCGACAAGAAATAATCCTGTGGAGAACCCCTTTCCGCGAATTTAAATCCTTCTTCTCCAGCTTGAGGTATTTGAGAGCCATCCATTACTGCCGCTGCTACTGCTGGTGTTACTCCTGCTGGGCTTGCCGAAACTTCTGCTGGAGTTGCTGCTGCTGCCGCTGGTTGCTCTGACTTAAACCCACCAACCGACTGGGAGTGTGCGGTTAGCGGAGCGGAAAGTTTTCCAAGACCAGTGGACACATCTCCCATAAATGTTGCTTTTTCTTGAGTGTCTCGTGGAACTGGAACACTAGATGCTGGAAGGAAGCCAGCTCCCCCAGTAGGTGTAAACCCACTAGGTGTTTCAACGCTAACTTGAGGTTCTACCGCGTTAGCCCTTGCTCTTTCTGCTTCAATTTTATCGATGGCGGCAGTATTCCCGCCTGGATCTGTATATTCTGTTGAGAATAATGTCTCTGGGACCTCTGGGGTTCCTAAAGGAAATCGCTCAGCACCTGCTCCCCTTACTTCAAATCCACCTACCATTGGCACTTTTGCGTCTGGCTGTGCTTCACTTACGAGCGTAGGTCCAAACTCTGGGGTTGACAGCTCTTGCGGTGCTTGAGGTCGAATGATCGGAGCAACAGGTGCTGAAGTGTTAAAGCCGCCTTGCTCTGCTTGCTTCGCCTTTTGGCGTTCTAGTTCTTTTATAAATTCTTGTGACATAATTATTTTGTGTTTTTAGTTTAGCAGGTTTGTCAAATTATTTGAGTGGAAATGCCTTGTTAAGTGCTTCTTTTCGCTTCTGGTAGGCTATTTAAGAATTTTAAATAGTTTTCGTCTGCCATAGTGTTGTTGTATGTTATGTGTCAAGGGTTAGGATGCGTAGGTGTAAAGTTCCATTGATGTAAATTCCACGGAATCGCTTCCACTCTCGCCCTGACTCTCTGGGTATATAGAACTAGCAGTTGCAGTAGATGGCGATGTGATGTCTCCATTGGCTTGGCAAACGAATGACACAGATACACCAGCGTCATTTGTAGGCATGGAATAATACCCGTAATCATTGGTTGAACTCTCATTGTAAAAAGATTTCAGAGCTACCCTTGATCCAGCGAAGGCCACTAGCTGGAAGTCGTAATACTCCCCAAATCCATATCCTACGAAATTGGATTCGTTGCTAGTCACTCCATTATACATAGCGCAGATTGAAGTTCCGAAAAATGGCACGCACTGAAAGGTTACATCCGCAGATACTTTAGGTTGAATCTCTGGGTCTTGATCCGAGTCGCTGTCAAATGCACCAGCACCAAGGGGCATATATCCGCATACTCTATCTTTTGGTTGCACCTCATCGACCGCTCCATCGCTTGAGTATTGCGTTATTGTCGCAGTAGCTGTATATGTCCCGTCATTTGGCACTACCTTAATGTTGGTCTGAGTGGCATTATATTTTAAGCCCTCAAAGTTCCAATACAAAGCCATCGCAGCTTTTCTTGATTTCTCAATCAGTTCTTGCGATGTCGCTGGATTGGACTTATCGACTCCACCCAGTGTAGTCCAATGATCATATGCAAACACATTAACCTTGTCTGGGCAAAAGGGAAACCCGTTGCCCGCACCCAGTGCTGTAAATGGTGTTGCTGTTGGCATTATGTTGCTGACCTAATGTTGGTTAATTCAAAATCAGCTTTATATGGTTCTCCGTTTATACAAATAGTTAGGCTTCTGACACCATCCCTAGTATCATTGCCATTATCATCAGCTTGCTCGCCTTGAGCGTCCCCGTAGGTGTAATTTCCGATTTGAATTTGATTGACATATATACGGTAACCGCCACTTGGCTGAACTGTTATACCCACTGTTCCTATTAGGAAGTAAAATGTATAATCATCGCCATTGTTGATGTATCTTGTATTACTTCCAACAGTTGTTCCAGATGTAGCAGTAACGGCTTCAATAGATGGGTCCGTCCAAGTATCAAGCACATCACTCCCAGCGCTGTACTTTGCTGTGATTTGACCGTATACCCTATAGAACTCGTCATTAGCTGAAGCAGGTATTGAATCACCCCCAAATGTCTGTGCGGTTTTCGTTGGCCACGTTCCAGTACCACCTACTACCCCAATGTTAAATGAAGAACTTTGGGAGACTACACCTTCGCCGTCGGTATTGTAGCTTCCATTGATTTTGATTGCAAACGGTCCAGTATACGCTCCATCTTGGTAAAGCGGCGTTGATCCATTTCCACCTCCACCAGAGACAACATTTTCAGATTTCCCGCCTTGCGCTGATGGGGTTACTGGATTGTCGTCGTAAATGCCCCAATCGGTTGGATCTGGCGTACTGATCCTTGAGTTATTTTCATAAAACCGATCCCCGCCAGTTGTAGTGCCATGTAGCCCAGCAGCAACTTCGCGCTCAAAAAATGATGGCCCACTTATCCCTCCACCGTTTTGTCGGGGCTTTGCCTTATCTGTATCTATATCTGATTGTGCCATTTTATGCGCTCCAGGTAATTACTTCGTAATAAGTTGTTCCGTCAAGTGCCGTTAAGATCGGGCGAGAGTCACGCTTAATAATGCCAGTCTCGAAATATCCATTAGCACTTGTGCTGCCACGTCCAATACATTTTGTTGTGCTGGATGAATTATTTTTTAAGTAAGAAATAACATTATTGTTGGCGACGGGTTGACTTGAAGCTACGTAAGAAACTGTGCCACTAGAGGAGGAGCTGGTTAAGTAGCAAGCTGGGTAGACCTGTATTCGAGCGCTACTACTAAAGCTTTGCAAAAAACCTGACTGTGTTTGAGAGCTTGAGCCATCCGTAACAGTAACAGAACTTCCTGGACCATAAGTAGCTGAACCCTTCGTGCTGGTTACTGAGCAAGATATTTCACCCACATTGAATGCTAGTTGAGTTGTTGATGGAGGTGAGTCCGTGACTTCAACCGTAACCGTGGCGGGAACCCTTTTGACTCTTTTTGGTGTTGCAACTGGAATTGCAACTGAACCACCGATATCGCCAGCCGAAACAGATGTTACGGTGCAAGAAACGGTTCCAGGGACCTCAACTTCAGCAACATCAGTGTAGGTTTGCTTGACCCCAATAATGGCTCCCTGTAATGCCGTTTTTTCGTATGTAACAAATCCATCGCTTTCAGTTTCGGCTTCAGATATAAGAACGCCAGTGGGCGTGACGGGAGTTCCGAGAGAACGAACGGTAACGTAGGTACACCCAGCTAACTGGGCTGGAGCAGGTCGCTTGTCCACCGATATTTGACCCTCTCCTTTAGCGAACGTAAACCTTTTGGTTTGAATGCCTTGAACATTGCTTATGTCATTTCCTATTTGAACCGCTCCAGCGGTTTCAGCCACTGGGGTCTCAACTAAGGCTTCTACGGTTTCAAGAATTAACTTCCCGTTGCTCTTTGTTTGAGTGCTTCTACTCAGAACCCCAGCCTCAAGCCACGCCTCAGTTAGCTCCCACTTTGCTTCAGTCTTCTCGATCCTAAAGCTGCCTAGATATAGAGTTGTTCCTTCACTATTAATAGTGCTAGTTCCAATAACCTTATCGTATGATGTGCCTGGGAGTGCAACGAAGGTGCGTGAGACTCGCTTCAAGCCGTTTAGTTCGTAATCTGTGTCCTCGGACTTCTCCTCAACCCAAGAGGCTGTGAGCGTCTCGTAGGTGAGCTTAACTCGCTTGTCGCCCATTGAAGGGATATAGACATACTCAGTCTCAACTAGGCGCATATCTGGGTAGACGGAGTCGGGAATTGCTTCCCAGTCCTCGCTTACTCCAGAGCCAAAGTTTGTTTCCTGCAATATGCCATAGTCGGGGAGTATTGACGAGATATTGTCATAATACCAGTCCTCCTTGGGGCTATTGTTATCGCAGAGAAACTCTAGCTTGAAACGTCCGTTCCACAACTTTTCAATTGCAGGTGCGCCGTTAGTGACTTTTAGCCTAATTGTACCTTGATTTGACATATTGTATTAATTTATAAACGTATATTACCCACCGAGAGCCGTAACGCGCACATCTAGTGCGGCAATTGCAGCGGCATTAGCTATAACTACTTGCTCTAGCTCATGTACCGCAGACTCATTATTAATGTTTACGGACAGGATGCCGTTTGTGTTGCCGCCATTGCTTGTCGCTAATACGTGCCCAAGCTCAACACTAATGTCTGGTTGAGTTAAGGTAATGCCACCAGCCACTGTGCTGCTCAGGTAAACCACATCGCCCTCAGTGTATGTTCCGTTATCCAGAACTAGGTCGCGAACATTGCCTATTAATGTAATGAAGCCGTTGCTGTTGCTTGGTATAGGTTGGGTTGCGACACCAATTGTCTTTCTTGCGTTGGCTACCGTGTCAGCCTGAGCTAAGGTGATGGTCGGCTTGTTGCCCTGCGATCCATTGACCATGACAACTTCTCCGTCAGATATTTGCGATCCAGTGGTGTTTCGTACATACATCACAACTTCTTGACCGAGTTGCAGTGTTACGTTGTCAGATCCAGTGACTAGGTCTAAGGTCTTTTCGGTGTCATTCCAGGACAGCTCTCCGCCAGTGTTCCCGTCATTAAAATCAACTCCAGTTGCGGATGTGCTAATAGTTCCAGTGAACGTTGGGTTGTTGATTGGAGCTTTGAGGGCAATATCTGCCGCATTAGTCGCAATATCCGCCGTGTTGGTCGCAATATCTGAGGAGTTAGTTGCAATGTCCGATGTATTGGTCGCAATATCTGAGGAGTTAGTCGCGATATCCGATGTGTTGTTCGCGATATTCGATGTGTTAGTCGAAATATTCGATGTGTTGGTCGCAACATCCGCTGTGTTGGTCGAAACTGCGGTGTCCTTGGCTGTGGTAAAGCTTGCTGTCGTTGCGTCTAATACTGCGCTGTGAGCCTGAACGTTTGTCCCAATAGCCACCCCGAGGTTTGTGCGTGACGTAGAGGCACTGCCAAGGTCGCTCAGGTTGTTAGACTTGCGGACGAAAAGTGAAGAAACAACGGGAACCTGTTCGCTGGTGCTACCGTCAGCCTGGTAGTTCTCAATGAGATCCCATAGCTCAATAGTTGCTGTGCCAGTCGGGATGATGACGGTTTCTGCCTTCGATCCATCTACGGTAATCTCAAGGATACTCTTCTTGCCGCTGTCCCCGTTATTCCATACGTCAATTGAGAAGTCTCCGTTGGCGTCTGTCTGAACGGAGTCTACGCTCTGAGCTACTGTTGCAGTTGCGGTGGCGTCTGTGCCGAGTTGAACTAAGCGGAAGGTGATCCACTTATTGGCAATAGCCGCATTATTGACACCGTTGATTGTCCCTGTGATAGTTGTTGTAGCCATTTTTAAGTTTGTAAATATTCTTTAGCGGCAAGAACCGCAATCTGGTGATACTCTGGTGAGTTGTCTATGCTTGTGTGGTCGTAGTTAAAAGTCAGCTCCTTGCAGATGGATTTACCGCCCACCAGCTTGTCCCCGTCTAGGCGATCGCCTCTTTGAGATAGCCACCCCACTACTGTAACATTTTTGTCAAGCTTGATCTTTCGATCGAAGAATGCCCACCAGCGACCAAATATTGTCGGGCTATGGTAGACAGGATCGCAAGCAACCACGCTCACGTCGCACTGAAGGCGTTTTGATAGTTGAGGCATACCAAAGCCGCCTCCCCAACTGTAACAGCATATAAGGACCTCTGAGGGCTCAAGACTGTTGATGTACTTTGCGTAAGCTTTCCAGTCCGAGTTCCACTCCTTCAACTGAATCAGTGAATCCTGACCTTCGCACAGGTCGTCCAGCAGGCGTAGCTCGCGCCACAATTGCTTAGACCCAGTGTTCTGGTAGTTTTTCTGGGTAAAACCCGATATAACGACAATAACCTTCATTATGGCAATACGGGGAGATCAATTTCTGCGGCAACTTCTTTTTCAATGACGTTACCAGCGCCTTGCGGTGAGTAGAGATATACATCCCCCTTGTATGCGCAACTTGGCAACAGTAAAAATAAAGCTAGCAGTATGATTCTCATATTATTATTTATTTAATAGTTCTTTGATTATTTTCGTAGCCGATGCTGTCATGTAAACCAGCGTGGCAAGACCGACAACCAGACCTAGGATTTCATTGATTTGGCTGAGTTCGATGGTAGCGATACAGCCGCTCGTTCCGATTGTAGATTTGTATATTGCGTCCATTGTTAATATTATGCTGCGGGTAGACTCCCTGTTGTTTTATAGGCACGCACTTCATCGTGCGCTAAAATTACTGGCTCAAGGTCAAACTCAAGCGCATCTGCTGCCGCCAGAATCTCCTTAATCTCTGTCTGAGACAAGTTCGGCAGTGTGAGAACCTGATGTGTCGAGCCTTCGTATGCCACGCCCCACTCAAAGCCAGTCTCGCCGCCTTCAGTCACGCTGAGTCGCATGTTGGGATACTTGGCTTCGTAAGCATCTTTGATTCCAGCGTTAATTGGTGTCATCTCAACTGGATCGTCCTCGCCCACTGCTGGGAAATAGACTGGTCCACGTTTGTCGAGGAAAGCTTGAGGGACTGGAATCGCCTCGTAGTTAGCTGTTGAGATGCGAAGGTATGTATTTGCGAATGCCATATTTTTTTTAGTTAGATTAATCCCGCAACGTTGCTCGGTTTTTCTTTGTGATGGTCCTATTATTTTTCTCTGCGATTTCTTTCGCCTGTAATCCTAGGGGGCGTCCGTGACAATGTTGGCTGCTGTCATGTTGTACATAACAAAGTGAGCACTTCCCACGTTGTCTTGAATTGTTGAATAGGTGTCCCCGTCACCCATGCGCCACCAGTGGGTAGGCGCCGTGGCTAACTGGGAGAGGTCGTGGGTAGTCCCCCCGTTGTAGATGTCAGACACGTTAGAGTTCTGGTCAGATTCCCAGATGGCTATCTCATCTACACGCCCTCCACTAATGTAGTTGCCGCTTGAATAGCGACCTACACGAAGATTATCGCTGTCAATCTGACCAGACCATCCGTAGTTCCCATGGGCGTCCTCAAGGCTTGGGGACGTGCCATTGATGTAGATATTGAAACGACTGTAATAGTCAGACAGGTCAGCAGAGGAAGCGCCAGTAGTTCCACCGTTGTAGGTAATTATGATGTTGTACCAGTTGCCCGCGGTAAATGCCTGGTTGGTAGTTGTGCGACGAATGTAATTGTTACTAGATCCGTAACTAAATCGAAGTTTACCTGAAGTCGTTGTTCTTAGCTCTATGTGACCTCCATTAATTACGTCAGAGTCCCCGAAATAGAATAGGACTTGACCGCTACTAAAGTTGTCGGGCTTGTACCACATGTGAAATGTCCAAGCGTCACTGCTACCAGAGCCATTCCCCGAACGTCCTAAGACGCCATCAAGGAGAGCCGCATTAGCTCCAAGGTAGTCTTGGTTCTCAAACTCAACGCTCTTGGTGTTAGAATATGGAGGAGCAGCCACATTTAAAGTAAGCGTCTGAGTGTCCTCGCCAAAGTAATTGATTGCCTTCGCTGTGATGCTGTAGGAACCAATGTCTAATGAGGAGCCACCAATGAGCTTTCGGACATTACCATCCACGGTTGTAATACCACTGGGCAACCCTGACCACTCATAGGCTACCCCGTTGGTCGCTACAAGTTCGTAGTTCAAGGTCTCCCCAGCGGTCAGGTTGATGGTGGTATTGGACGTGATTGCTGGGGCAGTCCCAGAAGCCGAAGCTGTGTTCGTAAACAAGCTATTAAGCTCATTCACGGCTGTAGCTAAGGTCTGCGTTACAGCTACACCAGAGATAGAAGCTCCAGCAACTCGTAGGTCTTTGTATAGAATGTTCCCAGATGTGTGCTTAACGATGTTAATATGGTTGTCATCGTTTGCTACAGCTTGGATAGAATTAACAGCATAGGAGTCACCGTTGCCAAGTAAGATGGTAGTGCTGGTGCTATCGATGTTGAAGTTAATAGTGTCAGCGGATGAAAGAACAAAGGATCCCGTGTTACCTGCTGCATTACATTGAGCCGTGATATACACGGAAGCCTCAGTAGCGTCCGAGAACGACGTTCCATCGGCTTGAGCAAAGTCAGTGTATGGAACTTGGAAGAACTCGTATACATCCTCACCTTCAATAACTGTTCGGACATCGTTGATCACATTAATACGATCACTGTAGGTACTATCTACAACGGCAGTTAAACAAGCGTTCCAGTATACAGGATTAGAGCTTCCGAGGAAGTTTACACAGTTTCCAGCGTCATTGCGTATTACTTTAATAGCCATATTATCGTTGAATTGTTACAAGGGTTGTAAGAGGAGAGACCTGTATCTGGTTGTTAGCTCGGATAGCTGGAAGAGCCACGGCGTTTACGTCCTCGTTAGACGCGAAGTAAGCAGATATAATGGGTCGATTAAGGTAGGGTGTTCCCACAGTGCCTTCGCCAAAGAAAATAGGTTGAGTAGTTAGCGGAAAGGTGTAAGTAGGAGTACCATTAGCGGTCCGTGTCTGCCATATGAGAGCCACTTCAAGGGTAGTGTTAGCAAATTGAGGGATAATGTTGAAGTCAAAGCGGATAAGTCCTAGGTCTCCTGCTTTACACTCAGAAAAGTCATAAGAGCCATTGGCGGCTGTATATTGCAAGTCTCCCGCAGTAACAGCATTGCTGTAAGATGTCGCACTGAAACTATAATCGAACATATTAGAGACACCTGCTGGCATGTAAGAACCACCAAATAGTCCTACTCCTGTAGCACTCGCGGGAGCTGGTTCTGTCCAGTAGGGAGAGTCATTAGCTGCTTGAGCTGCACTAGAGAAACCAAAGCGCATCCATTGACCCGCATCGGACATCGCTTGGGTGTACTGAACGTATTCCCCAAGGTCATTTGCTCCAGATTGTCCACTGAGCCTATCGGAAAACCCTCCAGTAAACTCATAGCCGCCATTAGCAACCTCCATGGTCGACTCTGCGTCGGACGCATTGCTGTTTACCTGATTCTTTAGTTCATTAAACTCTGCTGCACTCAGTGTTCCTCCAGTGATCTTGTCGGGGATGCTGTTTTGATTTTGTGGCATAGTATTTTACTGTTTATGTGAGAGTAAATGGGAAGACGTTAAGGTAGAGTGATTTCTGTGATTCGTAATTAGTCAGCACCTCGTCTGCGGTGAGTGCGCGGTTGTAGATTTTTGCGGAGCCGATTTTTCCTGTGTATGGTAAGTTGGACCCAGCATTATAACCGATCTCGTAGGGAATGTCATTGACGAATAGCGAGGTTGCGGGGGTTGCGCCACTTATAGAAGTAGAAACTCCGTTGATATAAGCAACCCAAGTGCTTCCGCTGTGCGTAACTACGAGTTGTATCACTTCATCGGGCATGCCCTCAATGCGGCTTAGATTCGCGCTTGTTCCATCTGACGATGAAATCAGGCGAACTTGATCGGCATTGTCTGCGGGGTGATTGGACAATAAGAAAGATCGCTTACTCGCGCCAGAATCATGCTTACCTATTAGAGCGCCAGTAGTCGAGGGAACACCATAGAAATTCCCCCAAATCTCCCACGTCGCCTCAGTCGTCACGTCCAGCGAATCACTGTCAGGTGTCGAGCTGTATTCCCCTTCACCGAATAGATTGAGCTGCTGAGTGTTGCGACGTGGCTCAAGGATTGCATTGCCGAGTGCGTCGATCTGGTCGTTTGCGTCGGAGGCTGAGACTAGCTCGCGCGTGAAGGTTCCTGACTCGGTTCCGTCGTTGCTGCCGATAGTGTCGATTGACAAATCTGGAGCCTCCCACCTTGAGTCTGCCTCCCCCGTATTACCAACGTCAATTTCAGTGTAAAAAATATGACCAAATATAAACTGCTCAGCCATATCAGCACCCGATGCAGAGCCAGCACCAATTCGCAATGCTCTAGCATTTGTAACATTGAAACCTGACTCCGCAGATATATTTACTGTATCCTCTACTGAGCCATCAATCGAAAGACTGAGATTCCCACTTCGGTCATATATAGCCTCAATAACGTATACGGTATTTGCAACAAGTGTAGTAGTTGAGGATGTCGAATAAGTGACTGGGCTTGATGCCCCAAGTGCCGCACCAACAGTTCCAGTTGATCTAATGAATAGGCTATAACCATCAGCCCCACCTGCGTTTTCACGCTTATCCACGACCTTATAATTCACCGCGCCACCCATATATAGCACCTTAGTCTTAATACGGAAATCCGATGTCCCAATATTCAATACATTTCCGATATTTATCTCCGTATCCACCCCATTAAACCACTGATACTTGTTCCAGTTCCTGTCTGCGGTCTGCGGGATGGTTGCTTCGCCAGTAAAGCCAGAGCAGCCTGTGCATACGCCGTGATAGCCATTCGGTCCACTGTCTACGATGGTCTTGCCGTTGCTTGTGTTGCCTGCTGGATTGCTCCAG
>Ga0233412_10001468_pt1 | contig 12225 bp, 10 predicted proteins | sample Na_anoxic_4_MG_FD_180667 | JGI IMG/M metagenome (GOLD analysis project Ga0233412, IMG submission 180667) | Seawater microbial communities from Saanich Inlet, British Columbia, Canada - Na_anoxic_4_MG | ecosystem: Environmental > Aquatic > Marine > Inlet | place: Canada: British Columbia... | reverse complement strand
TGGCGAAGGTGTAGCAGACGATGCTGGCGAAGATGTAACCGATGATGCTGGCGAAGATGTAGCAGACGATGCTGGCGAAGATGTAGCAGACGATGCTTCTGAAGATGTAACCGATGATGCTGGCGAAGATGTAGCAGACGATGCTTCTGAAGATGTAACCGATGATGCTTCGGAAGCTGCAGAATCTATTAATCCTTGTTTTTCTTCTTCACATTGGGCTAATTCTCTTTTACTAGTTTCTAATCTATCTTTAATAGTTGCTAAATCTTGTATAATTCTATCCTTTTTCCCCTGGGACATATTAGTATATATTATTATATATATAATAATTATTAATCTATTCTTTCTAATAAAATATTAATATGTATATCTTCATACTTATTATTTGTTATAATTATTAACTTGGTGTTTTCTATATATTCATATTTAGGTAAAAATGTTAAACTATTATTTTCTTTAATATTAAATATCCATTTAAGTTCATTATCTTCAATTACTATTTTACATATTATATTATCATCTTTATAAATATATAAGATATCTTTATTATTATCAAGTGCTAAAATATAATTATTATCTTTAATTTTATTCATTATAGTATTTAATATATTACCTTTATCCCCCAATGTTATTATATAATCTTGTATTTTTTCTTCTTCTCTACATAATATGATATCATCATAATCATAATTATTTTTTATTACATCTAATATTTTCATATATATATTTTTACCTTGGATTTCATATTCTATTAAATGTTTATGCAATAAATCAATTTGTCCATTAATAATTGTACGCATATCATGTAATTGTGATTTAGTCCTTGAAAAATTATTAATACATTCATCTAACTCTAACATATTGTCATTTATTATTTTTAATACATCTTCTACTTCTTTATTTTTAATAATTGTTTTCTTTTCAAGACACCCTGATGTAATAAGTGAGATAAGGAATTCTGTTCCAAATTCTATTCCATGACCATTTAGCCCTGCACAAGCTACATATATTAGTATTTTTCCATTATATATTTCATAATCCATCATTTTCTTACCAACTATACCAGATGTTTGTGATATAAATATACCATAATTACTATTAGTTGCCATGACGTCATTTTTAAATTTTTCAATTTCTTTTTTACCAACATTTGTAGAGTATGTTTTTATTTCATATAGAATTTTACCATAATCATCTGAATAAGCAAATAAATCTGCTTCATGAGATGTTCCGGCTGTATCATCTATTCTCCAATTTGGATATTTTTTAACTAATGAATTCATCGCCAATGATTCACCAAGTTTTCCTTTTCTACTAGAATTATTTTTAATATTCATTAGATCCTTCAACATATTACTTATTTCTAATAATTCATTTTTATTTTCAAGATTACTATCTTCTATTATATTTTTAAGTGGATCAAAGTAACTATTACCCGACATATATGTTTTTGACATTTCTATTGATTTTATTCCTATTGATATTGCAGTTTTTAAGATATCTTCATAATCTTTTTCACTAATAGATTTTAGATATGCTATATCTTCAATATTATCTATATCAATATTTATATTCATATTCATATTATATTATTAAAATAACTTTATATAATCAAATTAAATTTGATGGATTTAATAATTATTAGTAGATTTGCATTTATCTACCCATCTCATTAAACTTCTTTCAGAACAACTGAATATTTTCGGTTGTAATTTATTTCATTATTATTATATTTGATATATATATATGATAATATTAAATCATTTTTATGGTAGATTAGGTAATAATATAATCCAAATTAGCAATATTATACATATAGCTATAGCATGTAAACATAATATTAAATTTAATGTTAAGCATAAATTCTTTGATTTTTCAGTAATTGAAAAATATTTTAACAAATATAATAATAATGAAATAATTACAAATACTAACTTTTATTCAATTAATAAATTGCCATTCTCAAATGATATATTTAAACAAAATGTTGAAGAAAGAAATAAACTATTAAAGGAAGCATTTTTAATAAATAATATTAATAAATTAAACGAAAATGATTTAGTAATTCATGTTAGAAGTGGAGATATATTTTCAAGTCCAAGGCCACACCCTGAATATGTTCCTCCACCTTTATCCTATTATACTAAAGAAATTGATAAGTATAAATATGAAAAAATACATATTATCTGTGAAGACACTATAAATCCAGTTGTAAATGAATTACTAAAATTATATAAAAATGCCATTTATGAGAAAAATACTTTAGAAAAGGATATTACAATAATATTAGGAGCTACAAATATTATATTTAGCATTGGAACTTTTATTCCATCTTTAATATTGTTGTCTAATAATATTAAATATCTTCATGGTAATAGATTAAGTAATAATGAGGAATTAATAGAATATTATAAAGTTATGAAACCTTGGAAAAATACAATAGAACAAAGGAAATATATTTTAACTTATGATTATAATTAACTCGGCATTTTAAATGTTCAAAGGTGTAATAATATATTATTAAGATAACTTTGTATAATTAAATTAAATTTGATTAATAAACACAAAATATTGAAAATTATATATATCAATGATACATTTAGATACTATATTTCCTACAATAGTATTTGATGAATACTTAATTGACCCTTCAATTATGGATAATATTATTGTAAAGGAAAAAAAGAAACAAAAAAGAAGTGGACAACAATTTTATTATAAAAATGAATATAATCCATATTTATCATTTATATGTGAAATTGCATCAAATTTTCTAAATGATAACAATTTTAATCATGATGAACAAATTTGGTATATGGATGTAATTCGTTATGATTTAGATAATCAAATTAAACCAGTCAATTCTGGTTTAGCATGGCATTGTGAAAATGATAATTACGATAACTTGATTACTGTTCTATTATATCTTCATATTGATAAAACTGTTAAAGATGGTAATTTAAGATACAGAGATAAAGATAATGTTAAACAAATTATCGAAATAAAGAGTGGAACGACAGTTATTATGGATGGTAGAGTTAAGCATAAACCACAAGATCCATATGGTTCAGGTAGACGAGATTTAATAATTATTAGTTTTGAAAAAATAAATTAAGACATCTTTATAGATTTTAATAATATATTATTTTTTATAAAAGAACAATCCCTACATGAATTATTTTCACAAATGTAATATATTGTATTTCTTTCGCTAATTAATATTTCTTCAAATGTATGTGTATGAATATGAAAATTTATACCATTTACTTTGTTAACTAAAATTTCTAAACCGTTATCTTCAAATAATTTTAACATAGATTTTTTGAATATAATTAAGATATCTTCTATATTATCACATATATTTAAGTCTATTAATATATTATATCCTTGAAATATATCAGAAGAACATATAAATTGTTTAATATTAGTTTTAGTATCTATAATATTAGTCTCCATTATATTATTTAATTATTATATATATATATATGGAACGTTTTCAAAATACAGGGACATTATATGGTGGTAATAAAAACAATAAAAAGAAAGAAGTTAAAGCAGTAAAGGAAGATATTAAACCGTATTATGCAGATGATAATACAAAGCGTTTATTAAAGAAAAACAGAGAATTAAGTGATGAATTAGATAAATTAAAGATATCTTTTAAAGAATTAGAAGAATATAATAATGAACTAGTTAGATTAAATCAGACATTAAAACAACGAATTAAAGGGATACAATTTAAAGCTAATTAAAATAGTTATTCTAATGAATGCATTTATATTTGATTTAGAAACGACTGGTTTAAACCCTTACCATGATTCAATCATAGAAATAGCGATAAAAAAATTTAATGAAGATATATCATATGAAACATTTGTTAAGCCAACTACATTATATGATGGAAAATTTGTACCAAAATTAATAACAGATATTACAAAGATAACACACGAAGATATAGCTAATAATGGTATATCCCAATTTATGGCTTGTCAATATTTTTTTAAGTTCTTATCTAAAAATACAGATAAGGAAGGAAATATATATTTAATTGCACATAATGGGATATCATTTGACATGATATTTATATGTAACTTATTAAAAAACTTTGTTAATAGTTCTCCTAAAGAAAAATCTATAAAATATATAAATATATATAATAGAATTAAGTGTATTGATACCCTTTTTTTATCTAAATATTTATTACCTAATAGAGGGTCATATACACAATCATCGTTATGTCATACATATAGTATACACCAAGAAAATCCCCATAGAGCTAAAGGTGATGTTGAAGATTTAGAAAAATTATATATTAAATTATTAGAAATAATTAATACAGATAATCATGATCAAGTTTATTGTCTTTTAAATACGTTATAATATTTAAAATTTAAAAACTTAAATAATTAATAATGTCTAAAGAAACAATTAATTACCCAAATGTATCTATACTAATGCCAACATATAATAGAAACAAATTTTTAAAGCTAGTTTTACTAAATTTATATAATATGGACTATGATAAGAAAAAATTGGAATGGGTTATATTAGATGATGGACCTGAACCGTTTTTCAAAGATAAAGAAGAAGAGGAGCATATTAGAAAGTTGTTATCACCAATTAAAATTAGATATATATATGACCCTTCAAAACATCTTAAAATTGGAGATAAAAGAAATAAATTAGTTAAATTAGCATCATATAAGACATGTGCCTTTATGGATGATGATGATATATACTATAATTCATATATAAAACATTCAGTGGAAACACTTTTAAAAAATAAAGTTGGGTTAGTGGGTTCAAATGCAATGTTATTTACTTACCCACATCACAATTATAATATGTCTCATATACAATGTCAAGCAAAAAGGCAGATTCATGAAGCAACGATGTGTTTTACTAAAAATTATTTTAGAGCAATGCCGGGGTTTTTATCTTCAAGTTTAGGTGAGGGTGCTAAGATGATTGACCATAATGAAAAAAATTGTGCATATACAGACATATCTAAAGTTATGATATGTGTTCCACATAATGATAATACATTTAATAAAGAACAATTTTATAAATTTAGAACTCATATTCGTTTTCAAAATAATATATATTTCGATGCTTTATATGAAATTACTGGTATAAAGTATGATGAAGAAAAAAGCAATAAAGATTTTAAAGAATATATAGAAATAGTTGGAAATAGAAATAATATACAGAAATTATGTCTACTTATAGATAAAAATAATAATGATAATTCTAAAATATTAGATGATTGTATAAAAAATTATAATAATACTTTAAAAGAACCATTAAAAAAGGTAGATGATATTATTATTATGAAAAAACAAAATAAACCTGAATTAATTGAAGAAATAAAAAATAAAGATCAACCAAATATTGATATAAATACTAATACATCCCTTTCCAAGACTGCTAAAGAAGCACGAAGGAAAAGGTTACAGAAGAAGAAGAAGAAGAAGAAGTAAATTATATATTGGAAATATGTTCTTTTTCATATTCTTTACTATTCCAAATAATCTTATTGCCATCCCATTTACCAACTATATCTGTTTTTGAATTTATTATAGATTTTTCTTTATTTTCATTGTAAATATATGAAACACCTTGATATGATATCATATATGGTTCAATATATTCTGATTTATTAATAGGTTCTTCCTTTTTCGGAACAGGTTCTTCCTTTTTCGGAACTATTTCTTCCTTTTTCGGGACTATTTCTTCCTTTTTCGGGACTATTTGTTCTTTTTTCGGGACTATTTGTTCTTTTTTCGGAACTATTTGTTCTTTTTCATCTAAATTTGTAATATTATAAGTATTGCATTTCCGTTTATCGTGCCCAGATTTTCCACAAATACTACATGTTCTTTGTTTTCTGGTTGTTTTTTTTACAATATTTTCAATATATTTATTTTTTTCTTTTGTACTACAAATATAATTACATATAATTTCTCCGTCAATGATATCTTTAATATTAATTTTCCATGGAAGAGGTTTACCTTCTTTTTCAGGATAATCGCTCAAATGATTTTTTGGTAGTTCCCTATCAGTTATTAATCCAAATCCCCATAATTCTTTTCCTTCATTGGTTTTTGTATTGTGGGCTTTACAATATGGGCTGCCTTTTGTTTTATTTGATTTACATTGAGAACTTAAACCTTGGTTCCATAAACGACAAGAACATTTTTTATCATCTATTTTAATATTATATACTTCAGACATATGAAAGTTTGTATTTATTTATTTGTGATAATTATTTTCAAATTATTATATTATATATTATATATAATGTATGATGTATCCCGAAAAATACTTAAAGATATAAATATATATACATATGTGGAGTAGTAAGTTACATATTTTTAGAGTCCACGTAGCTCAGCTGGTTAGAGCACTGGTCTTATGAGCCAGAGGTCGCGGGTTCAAACCCCGCCGTGGATACATCTATATATTTACTTTAATTATAAGCCCTTCTAGCTCAGTTGGTAGAGCGCAAGACTTTTAATCTTGTGGTCGTGGGTTCGAGTCCCACGGAGGGCACATATTATTTTTTAAAACTAGGTAACGTTCCCGAGCGGTCAAAGGGGTCAGACTTAAGTTCTGATGCAATCATGCTTCGTGGGTTCGAATCCCACCGTTATCACATATTTATTTATCTTTTTATTATTTACCCTCGTAGCTCAATTGGATAGAGCATCTGACTTCTAATCAGAAGGTTGCGAGTTCGAATCTCGTCGAGGGTATTTTGTCGATATAGCTCAGTGGAAGGGCGCAGATAATAAGATATCTGAAGTCATCGGTTCAATTCCGTTTATCGACTAATTATTATTATATTTTTATATTTATTGATTATTTATTATAAGTTCGTCCGGACTTTCTATTTGCGTTATTAAATGCTATTAGTAATAAATAAAATCAATGTTAGTTCATCTCCCATAGCTCAGCTGGTTAGAGCGTTCGGCTGTTAACCGAAAGGTCACAGGTTCGATCCCTGTTGGGAGAGCTAGATTATTACATTTATGTTATAATATACATTATTGCATTACAAGAGAAACCAAAATTGAAATTTTAAAAAATTTGAAAACTATATTTAAGTAGTTTTAAATTAAAAATGAAATATAATATGATTAAAATGATATCACTTATCCCTTTACATGTTGTGTCATGACATTGGATATTAATACATATATTTTAACATAGGTAATGTTCCCGAGCGGTCAAAGGGGTCAGACTCAAGATCTGATGCATTAATGCTTCGCGGGTTCGAATCCCGTCATTACCACCAGTCTGATTAGCTCAATTGGTAGAGCGCAAGACTTTTAATCTTGTGGTTATGGGTTCGAGTCCCATATCAGACACTATGGATGGTCTCCAAAAAGACCCGAGCAATGTTGTTGCTCGTTAGGTTGTGTAGCTCAATTGGATAGAGCATTCGCCTTCTAAGCGAAAGGTTGTGGGTTCGATCCCCATCACAATCACCAAGGAGAGTGGCGCAGTGGTTAGCGTGTGTGGCTCATAACCACAAGGTCGGTTGTTCGATTCAACCCTCTCCTATTACATATATATATTATTTAAATAGATAACGTTCCCGAGCGGTCAAAGGGGTCAGACTCAAGATCTGATGCATTAATGCTTCGCGGGTTCGAATCCCGCCGTTATCACCAGATAGTGTAGCTCAGTTGGTTAGAGCACTGGTCTTATGAGCCAGAGGTCACGGGTTCGAGCCCCGTCATTATCACCGCCCCATTAGTTTAACTGGATAGAATACCGATATTTAAATCTTAATCGGAGATGCAGGTTCGACTCCTGTATGGGGTTTATATTCATACATTTAATTTAAATAGATAACGTTCCCGAGCGGTCAAAGGGGTCAGACTCAAGATCTGATGCATTAATGCTTCGCGGGTTCGAATCCCGTCGTTATCACCAGATAGTGTAGCTCAGTTGGTTAGAGCACTGGTCTTATGAGCCAGAGGTCACGGGTTCGAGCCCCGTCATTATCACCACCCCATTAGTTTAACTGGATAGAATACCGATATTTAAATCTTAATCGGAGATGCAGGTTCGACTCCTGTATGGGGTTTATATTCATACATTATATTTTTTATGTAAGTCTGATTAGCTCAGTTGGTTAGAGCGAGGTGCTAATAACGCCTAGGTCATGGGTTCGAGTCCCATATCAGATACGTTTATATTTAAAGTTAAAAATATATATAATATTATATATAATATTATACTCAGTATAGCTCAGTTGGTAGAGCGAGGGACTGTAGTTCCCCAGGTCGCTGGTTCAAGTCCGGCTGCTGAGACATTTGGTCTCGTGATGTAACGGTTAGCATTCAGGACTTTGAATCCTGCAATCCGGGTTCAAATCCCGGCGAGACCTTTTTTATTAAGCATCATTGGTGTAGGGGTTAGCATATCAGCCTTCCAAGCTGGTGACCCGGGTTCGAGTCCCGGATGATGCACCTATTTTATTTTTTTTTTATTTTTCTCCCATAGCTCAGCTGGTTAGAGCGTTCGGCTGTTAACCGAAAGGTCACAGGTTCGATCCCTGTTGGGAGAGCTGGCACCTTGGTCTAGTGGTATGATTCTTGCTTTGGGTGCAAGAGGTCCCGGGTTCGATTCCCGGAGGTGCCCTTTCATTTTTAATAAATTTGAATTATTTATTAACCTTAATATTAGTTTTATTGTAATTGCTTAAATATGGATAAATATCTTGGATATTCAGACCTTATAATAGATAAAGATTGCAATGACAATATGTGTGCTTGGAAAGCTTCTTTACCAGTTAGTGCGCCTACAATAGATAGCTTTTCATCGTCTCCTAATAATTATATATATGCTATAGGCATATTTGTATGTATATTAATTATTATTCTATTTGGATTAAATAAACTCATTAATAAAGATATAACAATATTAAAAAAATATAAAAGTATACTGCAATATATATGTAAATTTACAGCTTTAAGTATTGTTATTCAAGTTATTATAGCTATATTTTTAGATATGACCGAAGATTATAGTATATGTTATTATGAATCATCATGTTTTATAATTAATAATACACTACATTCATCAAAGATATGGTACAGATTAACAAATAAAGAATGCCCAGATGATATCTTTGGTATATTTGATACATTTCAATATTATTATGGTAATTTTGGTAAACCCAATTATGTGGGATCAAGTTGTAGTGAAAGTGAATATGGTTGTTGTCATTATAATAATCAGTGTTCTTTTGCCATGGAATCGTCAGCCTCCAGAAATTATATGAGTAGATTATCACTCTATAATGAATATGTTACAAATAATAATGGATATACTTATTCACAAGTATGGAAAGAGGATGATAATGGCAGTAATTGTTTACCTATTGAAGATATAATAATTAAAAATGTATATGGTAGTGATCATAAACATTATACTAATACTATATATTTAATTATTATCTATTGTATAGCTGTAATAATAATAATATGTATATATGGTATATTTGATAATAAAGGAAAACCTCGTGTTCATTTTGTAGATTTAGAAACTGGTCCAATTGTAGGCACTAGTGATGAAGAAGGTGACAGCTTCACAGACCCGCACAGCAGGGGAGCAGGATATCAATTGTCAACTCGTCAACAACAAGAGCGTGAGGAATTTTTAAAAAGTAAATCTCATAAAACTGATAGATCTACGGGTTCACCACCAACTCAACAAAATTTAAAGGCAAGTTGCTAATATTTAAAGATAATATTAATACATAATATGTAGAGGTACAACAGAGGGTTGACTCTTACATCCCATATAGTCTAGATGGTTAGGATAGCTGGTTTTCACCCAGCCGACCCGGGTTCGAGTCCCGGTGTGGGAATTTTTTTTTAATTTTTGCCTTTTTAGCTCAGTTGGTTAGAGCGTCGCACTTGTAATGCGAAGGTCGTGAGTTCAACTCTCACAGAGGGCTTGTCACTGTGTCCGAGTGGTTAAGGAGATAGACTTGAAATCTATTGTGCTATGCACGCGCAGGTTCAAATCCTGCCGGTGACGCTATTTCATTTTAACTTTTAAATATACATATATTGTCATATTTATAAGATTTTACCCGCGGACAGCCGTATAAAAAAAATTATTAAGTAATATATATTAAGTAATATAATGAAACTTTTAAAAGATTATTCTAAAAAAGAATTATCAGATCATCAAAAAGGTCAAAAAATTATGACAAATATGTTAAAAGAATTTGATAATATATGTCGCACTAATGGACTAAAATATTGGTGTGTTGGTGGAACACTTATTGGTGCAGTTAGACATAAGGGTTGGATACCACACGATGCAGATATTGATGTTGCGATGTTAAAATCAGATTATGAACAGTTACAAAATATAATCCAAAAAAAGTTGTCCAAAGATTATTGGTTTCAGGATAAATCTACGGATAAATATTACAAATCAGAAATTAGTAAAATACGTTATTTGTATGCTCAATATGACGACTATAAATGTCAAAGTTGGCATAATGGAATACAATTGGATATATTTGTTTTTCATGAAGAAGATCATTTATTAAACCCACATATGGAGCTGCTCCCTGATATAAAAATTATTAATAAAGATATTATCTTTCCATTAAAAACATTAGTATTTGAAAACATTCAAGTTTATGTTCCAAATAATTATAAAAAATTTTTAATAGACTTTTTTGATGGATATCCACCTCCTATATTGCCAAGTAATCAACAATATCCACACGAAGGTAGAATTAGTTTTAATATCCCTGAATGGATGATCAGGAAATATCCCGAACTATACAAAAATAAAAAATTGACATTATTTTCGGATGGAATATTTGATTTATTTCATCATGGTCATTTAAACTATTTAAAAAAAATTAAAGAGTATTTTAATATAGAAGTATATTTAATTATAGGTATTATTAATGATGAATTGTCAACGTCATATAAAAGACAACCTATTTTTTCTGAAATTCAAAGGAAAAAGATATTAGAATCTTGTATATATGTTAATAAAGTAATTATAATGAATGACTTGATACTTACGGAAGATTTTATAAAAGTAAATGATATAGATTATGTATTTCATGCTTTCTCAAATAAAGAAGATTCAGATAAACAATTAATATTTTATGAAACACTTAAAAAATTAAATAAATTTATTGAAATTGATTACAGTCATGGGATATCAACAACACAAATTATAAAAGACACAAATTTAAATTGGGATGATATATGGATGAAAAAAGGAAATGAAAATAAAACAGATTTATATTTGTTAAATGGTTGGGAAAACACTAATTTTAATCCAAAAGAATGTGTAAATAATATAATTGATAAATTATCAATTAATAATGATAATACTATAATAGAAATCGGTTGTGGTGCAGGATTATTATCACAATATTTTAATAAACAAAATTACATGGGTATAGATAAATCTTTATCATTAATTAATAAAAATATTGAATTATTAAAAAGTAATGTTATTAATTTTAGTTCAACTGAAATTATTTTTAAAGATAATTCTTTCGATTATTGTATTTGCCATTCCATGTTAGAGTATTTGAAAGATTATAATGAGTTAGATAAAACAATTAATAATATAGAAAGAATTACAAAAAAAGGAATATATATTGGTTCTATCAGACACAAAACTAGAATTATTAAAGAAGATAAACATATGTATAATGGTATACATACACATTTTATAATTCCTAAAAAATATTTCAAAGATAGAAATTATATTATAATAGATAATAAATATTGTAATGAAAGATACGATGCATATAAATTAATATAGTAATTATCTTTACTTTTTATGTGTTTTTATAGTGTTTAGCTGTTTTTTCATATATAAAGAACATGTGTTTTGATAGTCCTCTATCCATCTTTGCAATGTTATTTCAAACATTTTGTGCAACATTCGTTTGAGTAATATCTGAATTTAAATATATTTACAAAAGATAATGGTAGAACTCCTATGATTCATATAATATAATGCGACATTTTAAATGTCCGATGGGTTAAAGGTATACTTTTAATAATAATAAATACGAATAACCATATCTTATTTTTACTTCTCTTAAAAAAATTTGAAAACTTCTAATCTTTTTTTCTTTATTCATTTAACTACTACTCGCCTATACTTACAAAAACTTTATAAAACTTACAAAAACTCTATTAACCATGAGTCTTTCAG
>Ga0233412_10001464_pt1 | contig 12246 bp, 8 predicted proteins | sample Na_anoxic_4_MG_FD_180667 | JGI IMG/M metagenome (GOLD analysis project Ga0233412, IMG submission 180667) | Seawater microbial communities from Saanich Inlet, British Columbia, Canada - Na_anoxic_4_MG | ecosystem: Environmental > Aquatic > Marine > Inlet | place: Canada: British Columbia... | reverse complement strand
GTTATCGGTATCAGTATCGAGTTCCTTGTCAATTTCGGTTTTTATTTCAGTCTTTATCTTAATAGGAATAATATTATCATTATCATTATCATTATCATTATCATTATCATTATCATTATCATTATCCTTATCGTAATCGTAATCTATTTCCTCATGATATGTAGGTATCGTACTAATATCGCTTCTATCGGAAATTGAATTTTCATCATCAATTTCTGTACTATCACTATCACTATCACTATCACTATCACTACTGCTACTACAATCAAGATATTCGAATTTACTTCGATTTTTATAAAATAGATTACCCTCTTTTTTAATTTGTTCACTAGGAATCATATTCCATAGCGTATATTCATTAATATTTTCGGCAATTGTGTCAATTGTATTATCAAAGATATTTTTAACAGATGTTGTATCATGATTCATAGTCATTTGAATGATAAATCGTTCTACATATTTGGAAGCATTAATTAACCAGAAGCATAATAGAAGAAATAATCCACTTGTAATAACCAATAGTAAACTAATCATTCCTAGTATACGACTGAATATACAAATAGAGATATTTTTGGAGAAATTTGCGAATTCGATGTTAGCATTTACAGTTTGACCTGCCATTGTAATAATATACAACATACATGGCAAATATAATAACTTCAATTTTATAATAAAAATAAAATAAAATTAAACAAAAAATTACTGCTTGTTCAAAAATTTAATTAATGCTTCGCTCGTTCTAGGTCCAGTATAATCCTCATGTTCGCCATTTTCGTAAACAATCAATATAGTAGGAAAGCCGGTAATATCGTATTTTTCTAAATCTTTACCGGCTTCTGTAGCGGAAACTTTACGTAATTTAACATTACCACTATAAGTTTGGACAAAAGTTTCCCACTCGGGGTTGAATCGTTTACAGTGTCCACATTGTTCCATATAATAGTAGGTACATGATACAGGTACGCGATTTCTAAAATTTTCTCTAAACGAACGTGCTTTAAAAAAAAACATATAAATAGCAACCAACAATACAGCTACGAATAATAGTTTCATTGGTTTGGAACATTTATTCCACTTTCTCAATAGTGTATTCATTATATAGTATAATTATAAAATAAAATTAGAATTAGAGTTGTCAGTGAAAATATTAGTAGAAAATGAATTTTTATTATGTTGTATATAATTTCGTTCACACCATTGAATACATTTTTGAATATTATTTTTTTTTAAATACTCCAAGCGGTCATTTTTACTACTACATGAAATTAAACTTAACGTAGTATTGATATTTTCAATCTGTTGCTGTCCAAAAATAGCATTGTATTCTTCTATTTTGTTTATATATAAATATTCCAAATTAAAATCCAAGAAGCTAGATACAAATGCTGTTTTTTTAAGACTAGGATATACATCAATTATTTTTCTGATTAATCTTTCTGGGTATTTTTTGAATCCTTTACATACAATATATTTTTCAGAATTTGCTAATCGACTTGTATGTGGTTTCGTTATATAGACTTCTTGGTAGAGGCTACATAATATATATAATATATCGCATGTCGATTTTGTGAATATATCAAATACTTTCAATATAAAATGTCCACCTATTTTTTGCATGGAAATGGCAAAACTTACTTGGGCGAATAACAGTTTGGATGCTAAAATTTCTTGTTGATTAAAGTCAATAGAAAAATCAAATCCACCGTCAGCAGTAATAATATCCATGGAGTTTTTGTATTTATCATTACAAAATTTTAAATTATCTACTTCTAATAAATCACCAGTACCGGTCGCACCATATTCAATAGTAACATTTGGATGCGTATCAAGAAATTTATTAGCTTTATTCCAACCAGGAACGTTTGGGTCTTCATTTATCAATGTCATACCGTAATAGCGGTCATGTATATTTTTTCTTAAATGTTCAATAGCCTCTATAAACCCACCTGGACCTTCTGCTAAATGAAATGTTTTCATAGGAATATTGTCATATCCGCTTAATAAATGAAACATATTTGATAATTCAATCATTTTGTAAAAAGATCTAGATAATGGTTTCATTTTGCTAACCGAATTTTTTGTATTTGGAATAATAGAATGAATAAATTCATAAGGATTTGTATACCTCTTAATATAATCCCATGGCTCATAACTGTCATCGATTTGTTGTTTTGCCTTATTCAAATAATCATTTAATGTCATACTAACATACATATTGTTGTTACATATATCGTCGGTTTTGAATAGTATATTATTGTCTATATTTGTATGGATGTTTGGTAATAAAAAATAACTCATATTATTAATATTATATCGTTAATACAATAATAATAAATATATTTATGTTGTTTTATTACTATATTCAAATGTGTCGTCTAATACATATAGTTGAGTTATTCCGTGTCGTCGTTTTCTTTGCTTACTTGTAATAGTTTTAATTTTCGCTTTAATTTCTTAGGGGCTTTGTGTTTTACAACTTCATTCTCTTTTTTTTCCTCTTTCTCTAGATATTTTTCAATATTTTCTTCATTTAAAGAATTCATTTGTTCTTGATATTTTGAACTACTTGTCATAGTATTATAAACCGCTAGTGTATCAACGTTTCTAATCTTTTTATAGATGAAATAATTATTATAAAATGATATTTGTTTCTCTTTTGGAGTCATATTTAATGAATCACCGTAATCATTTTTTTTCCTTGGAAATTTATCGATCTCATTCTCCATTAATCCGTATAATTGTTGAAATGAACCAACACTAGTTGGAATTCCGATTTCACTACATTCTTCCCTTGTTAATTGAACAAATCCATAATTTTCTAATAAGCGATTTAAATATTCGAAATTAACTAGATATTCGCGAAAAGTTTTGTTGATAGTTTCTTGGAATACATCAATAGGATAACCTATTGAGGTTTCATCATTATCAAATGTATCGCGTTCATATCCTTTTGTAATTTGCCAAATTTTCTTGCCATTTTCCAAAATAGATACACTATCCCCGGCGGGTTTTCCACGTAAGGCATCGAATATAGCACTACCATCATAACAATCACCTACAAAATATCCATTTACTTTCGTACATTCACTAATATTTCGCAAGAAGTTGTTAAGCGTTTTTTTATTTTCAAAGAAGTAGTGAATTGCAAACTGACAAGAGCTAATATTAAATCCTTCAGAAGCCTTACCGTATTGTCTGTAGACACCTAGACCAAGTTTATCCTTTTCTTTTGGTCCTTCACCAAATACAGCATTGGTAATCTGTTTTGCCTTTTCACTATATAATGCCTCGCCGTTTTTGATATTAAACGAAGAATTACCATGTACAAATAAACTATATGGCATAACCTTGTAATTTTTACGATAATTTAAATATCTAGCACAAGCACCATCTACACGATTTTCAATATTGTCCTTTGAAATATCTATTCCAAATAAAAATGATAATTTAGCATTTATCCATTTTGGAAAGTCACCTCCTTTACCAACAGCATAATCAATTAATGTGTTTCCTTTTTTTGCTACACTTGTTATTAATAATTTTTTTACATACATATTATGAAAATCCCTTAGTCCCCTTGTAGAGGATTTACCAGATACTCGATTATAATATACATCATCATCACTGAACTCTTCAGGGATATCTTCACCAGTTCGTATCATTTTCTCAGTAATCGGATTATGAATAGATTGCCAATTATTATTTGCTACATGATATGCATTACCATATTGAGGAAATCCCTTTTTGTATTCTTCTGTCTTATCATAACGAACCCTCAAAGGAACCCAACGCCATTTAGGTTCACGCGTAAAGTCGTATTTAAATTCAACAATCACACCATCACTAAATACGTCATTTTCTTCGGTAAATAGACGCTTAACCCCGCTTTCATCTGTTTGTAACATTATATTACATATATTTGCGTCTGTATCAAACGGGTTCGTTGGATAAAATGGTAGAGGTTTATATATACGATTTTTATCTGTATTGATGACCTCACCACAAGAACCAGTTTTGCTAGTCGTTGTTTTGTTTTCAGTGATATTTGGAATGTTGTCATTAATAACATCCGCACATGGATTAATATAACCGTGTTTTTTTTCATCAAAACCTACTCTTAAAATAAGTGTCTTGTATTGAGATAATTGGTCATAAGCATTCGTATTGGTGCCTTCTTGGAAAATATTGCCAACAAAATCCTCACTCCCATTTACATCCTTTTTAGTAGTGACTAAGAAATCAATTGTATTGAATTCAGGTGGTTTCCACTTGAATGAGTACTCCCAACTAGGTTTATTAAGAGGACCAGCTTCTCCTGGCTTATTACAAGCTACTCCAAAATTAGCTGGTGTAAAGATTAAACCATCTACTTCATATTCATAAAGTCCCTGTTTTTGTTCAGCGAGAATAGTATTACAACACTGAAATATATCATTGTTTGGGCCATCTGCTTTGAAATTTTTATTTTCAATACGTAATGGTGATGGTTTATCAGCTATAGATGAAACCGCCGCCAAATTTTTAATAATATTGATTAATAATGGCAATCGATATTTTGTCAAATCAACATCTTTACGTTCATCAACTGGTGGTGGAATAAACGAGTTAGCGCGAACATCTTTTCCATTAATAATATAAACGTCAAACGATGCGTATAAGTTAATAAAATCTCCATTTTTGTTATGTAAAATGTGTTCCCCGTCTAAAATGGTTTGTCTCAAGTCAATATTTTTTGTCATAGCACCCGTATATTGAATATTCATATTGGTGTCAATTAAATAAATTTTGCCTTGGTTGTTTACATACATTAATTTTCTCATACCATCCGCCTTTTCAGTTACTGTATAGTCGTTACGAATATTAGGTACAACGGTATCCTCATTTACAGGAGCAATATTTTCCATTTGTAAGGTAGACGAAGATGGTCCTAGAAACATCTTTGGTTTCATTCGCATTTTTTCATGATATTCCGTTCCATACACTAATTTCAAGTAATCGTCACCAACCTTTTTAATTTCGCTATACGGGATTGGATAGTTGGTATTTTGAAGACCAGATAAAACATAGATAATGGATTTACGTAAGGCTTTGGGTAATGTATTCGATATTATACTGTAGTCAGTTCCAGCACCTACCTTATTGTTTAAAACCTCCAACTCAATTTCATATTTTTCCATATTGTCAAATACATTTGCTCCTTGAATAGTATATTCTGGTTTAGGTCGCCACGCCTCGTGTTTTTTACCATATTTATCTTTATATTCATATTGTTCCATTGTACTGCCTTTTACAATACTCATATCAACGCGTATCGGTAAATTAGGATGAATAAAGGATGTACGATTAATATAACGAAATGTCTTTTTGTATTCACTCCATGACGAACTAATGTTTTCGGCAAATGAACTATGAGATTGAATCTTGGTTTCCGTTTGATAAGCGGCACGCAAATTAAAATCATCTATATTAACGGCGTATAGTCGTTGTCCATCTACAACAGCATCTTTTTTTTGCGTGTATTCTACCTGTAGGTTTTCAAGCGAATTAGACTCACAATATTGTTGTATTTGATGAATACCATTAATCTCAACACGTACATTTGATTCTCTTGTTTGTCCTTTTTTATCTAAAAATTCACTTTGAATCTTTAACGTATACGCATTTACATTTAATAATTGAAATCCAGATGATTTTAGTTTTTGAATTACATTATCAAAATCAATTCTTGAAATAGATTTTATACCACGAGTCCCGAACCGAATCTCAAATTCAGGTACACCTTCGCCTAATTTGGCAACATTTTCTAAATATTTATTTGTAATATTATCAAATTGTTGCTGAGGATTAAATTCCGGCATGATTGTATATATACTTGAACAGATTATTTTATATATTTCAATTTTATATTATATTACATATTTTTTGTTAGGTTATTCTATAATTTTTCCAATATCTTTTCATACATTTGTGGTTTTGTCATACCTGAATGAATATCAATATTTAATCTTTTACAGATATCTTTTAATTGTTCTGATTTGTAACTAGATATTGCTTTGAGTGGTTTATCTAACTTTTCCAGTTCCCAATAGTGGTTACGATAATATTCTATTTTATCATTTGTTATATTTTGTTTAATTCCATATTTGCCTTCTATCTTTTCAATTACATGAATTGGTTTGTCTTCATTCACAATAACTTCATAGTATTTTTTATTATCAATATAAAAAACGTTGATATTTTTTAAATGACATAAAGCTTTAATGGTTGTCATAGATATGGTTTTTGCGTTTGCTAATTCGTCTTCAACAACATTTCTACTAACCTTAATTGGTTTAAACATTTCCTTCTTATTTCTAAATTCCTCAATAAATTTATACTTACATTCTTTTTCGGTTGTAAAATAGTTGGAAATCATATCATATATCGACGTATCATTCAATATAGTGTAAAAACACCAGAATAACGCATCTTTTTGTCTTGGGAAAAAAATATCACTCATATCTGTAATATTTTTTTTCGTCATTTCCATTTTTTTCGCGGGTTCATGTGTAGCAAATATATCTACGGATGATATATTTTTCAAAGTAAACATATATTTTCTTATATTTTCAATCAAATTTGTTTTGTCATCAGTGTTCATATTATTATTCTGTCGCATTTAACTTCATATTAGAGTTGTCTTTATTATCTTTGAAATATGTATTTGTTAGCATATCTTTATGTTGCTCAATATCGCCTAATTGTTTTTCTTGACAAACCACATAATCTAAATATTTCTCCAATTCGCAGATAACTGTTTTTTTCACATTTGTCAGATTAACAAAAATACCGTTATTATTTTGATTTAAAGTACAAGATGAGTCCATTTTTAATAATTTTAAAATTTCAATTTGATGAAATTTATTTATGTTTTCAATACGCTCTTTCAAATGATTCAAACTACTCATTGTATATGAACGTATAATTGTTTTTAAACGTTTTCCTTTATAATTAATTTATGTTTACGTTTTACAGTTGTATTTTTCTTAACCTTATCTTCCTTTTGTTCAACTATTTCACCTATAATACTGATTTGTTCGTCATTTAATTCATAACGCTGACCAATTACACGAATGGTGATTTGTTCATTTTCATTTACTGAATTAAAATAGTTATTATTGTAGTGATGGTCTCTAGTAACATAAATGATAACAGGTGACTTATCTCCTTCTATTAGTGCACGAATACCTGCTTGCGTTTTATTCTTAACAATACAGTTCATCAACATTCCTTCAACGGGGCAGCATATGGAACATTCAAATACAATATCAAACTCTACTTTATTTTCAAATAAAATACCACTAGAATAAGTGAGTATTTTAGTAGAATCGATTTTTATATAACCTTCTACTGTACATTTACCTTCGATTTGTTGTTTAATGATATTTTCCAATAACTCCTTAAGGTTCTTACCGACCTTATTAAATGGTACTTGAATTTTTCGTGAAAGAAGTGAATTCATATATAAACCAGTTTCACTGATTTTATTACGAGTTCCTTTCTTGGTAGATAAAACGTTATTATTATTCATTACTAATATATTATTAGAGTTTATTCTTTAATTCGATTCAATTTTTAATTATAGAGATTGATATTATCCAATTACAAAGAAATTTTCTCAATATTATTGATTATCAATTCACTCGGATTAAAAAACCATCTCTTTTCGTCCTTGTTTATTTTGTCATAAAATCGTAAATACATTTCTTGTAATACGCAAAATTCTAATTTATTTCTATTTTTTGTATTGGTCGGGGTATATTTTGATTCATCACCTATAATAGAATTTAATAATTTAGTGGCATTTGATTTACCAGATTGGTCACATCTAGAACCCTTACTTCGTGAATCTGTCATATTTTTTACTTTAAATATATTATATTCATTTTTGAAATTACCTATGAAGCCAACATATTTGCTAAATTTACTTAGAGGCATTATAATTAATTTTTTTAATTCTGGCGTCAAATCTGTGTAATCTTCTTGCTGTCCATTACTCCAATCAGTATCACCTTTTACCAATAATATTTGCTTATTATCTTTTGGATAAATTATACCAGTAACTCCTTTATTATTCATGATGAGGTTATCATAATATGTTTTTATTTTACGTTCAATAGCACTCAGATTATCCTTTTTTGTGAAATAAATATATTGTAATAGTGTCTTTGTATCTTCAAAAACAAGATTTTCTAAAATATGTGACATAATAAATGTTTGATATGTATCGCCGTCTATGCCAATGTTTTTTTCTAAATATTTATTTGTTTTTAGATTTGCTGCGAATATATACCAATTATCTTCGCCACGCTTCACCTCATTTATTTCACTAATAGCTGTGTTATAATTATTTTCAATATCAGTTATAAGCTTTATAGAAGCATTATTATCCATATCCTCTCCTTCATCGCGTTTTTTATTGTTAATTTCTTTATCTGTCATCTTAACACTCGCTTCTGGTCTTAGTTTTAAGTTATCTTCTTCTTTCATTTGGATTGGAACAACTATTTCTTTACGTTTATAATCGACAGGATTTCTTCTATCAAATACACTAATATAATCATTGTCCAATTCAATTGGTTGAAACAAATAATAGTCATCAATGTTTATTAAATGTCCTAACTTATCATATTTATCTACAATATATTCATTTTGATCAGTAACCAATGTATTCAAAGCAGCGTTAATTTGGATTAATGGATATTTTTTTACAACATTTACCTCGTTAATTAATCTATCTTTTTTATAAAAAAATCGTTCCTTAAACAAATCCCTTATTCTTTGTATAATCTTATCGGTATTTATCAGTATAAATGATTCATTATAAGTATCTAATTTAATATCTTTTTCTCCTATTTGCTTGAATGGTTTACATTTAAAACTACATGTATCCATATAGTCACATGATACAGTTTTTGCTTTATCACCTATTGGAAAATCAATAACCATTTTATTTGACAATTTTTGCTTTACAATTGTGTTCATATTTTCTTCAGTAAAATTAGTCTGGTCTATATTCAATATACAATCGACAGATGATTCCTTTAATATTCTACTCACACGCCCTATTTGAACCGCCTTTAATTCGGCTAAACGATAAATATATAAATCGGCAGCTTCTTCATCTACATCTGATAATAATGTCCCGTATAGGAATAATTCAACATTTCTCTCTACAAATGCCAATTGTTTATGACTACATGTTCGAACTGCTCTACCAATAATTTGTTCAATCAGACTTAAGTTATACCATGGTTCTAATATATGAACTTGTCTTAAATTTTTAAAATCGAGTCCTTCTGAACCAGTCATGGAGATAATAACTACCTTAATTTTCTCTCCATCTACATTATCATCATCTGTAAGATTTTGTAAATCAAACACTTTATCTGGTGATAAAGCAGTTTCACCCGTAATCATGGTATATGTAGCAGGACGAAATTCACTCGGTCTTTCCATTTCATCGCGTGGTAAATATGTATTTACATCAATAGCTGCTCTAGGTGGTTTTTTAAACAAGTTTGAAGCCTTGGTTCCAAATCGTGTAAATCCTAATGATTCTAGAGCGAGTGCTATTGGTATCACACCACCGTCGATAAATTGACTGTATACAAGAACAATTCCTTTTGAATTTAATATATTATCAGTAATACCTTTAATTTTAGAACTATACATACCGATTTTTTCAGGAGCGAAAAAATCACCGAAATGCTTATTTTTATATTCAAAATTCTTTCTAGTGGGCGGATTTGTTGTTTCGGTATATTTCATAGTTCGTTTTAAACCTTCACTACCTAATAGAATTTTTCCATCAAATGCGGGGTTTTCTCCATCTAATAATTTATTAGGATATACCATATTTAATGCCTGTAATGGTTTCTGTAAAATCATATAACCAAATGAATCCATATTTTCAAAACTAGGCAACCCTTGTTTGCTCTTACCTGCCTTTTCTTTAATTTGCGATATGATATATTTATATCCTTTTTCCTGAAAAGAACCACATGTATTTACATATACGTCTAAATGTTCCAACGACTGAACGATTTCTTTTCCGTTTAATTGTTTACGAGGATAAGTTAATTCTTTAAAAGTATTGGAAATAGAAAATAACGATGGGAAAATACGATATGGAAATGTGTAAGGATTTTCACCGCGAACAAATGATACATACCCTGTCGATTTTCGACGCAGCGTTTCTTCACCAATATTTGTTCCATCGGGTGAAATCAACAAGTTGCCTTGTTTATCAAATACATCTCCTATCTCGATAGTTGACCTATTATCATTTAAATTCATAATATTGAGAAGCCATATAACCTCCTTGTAACTATTATACATCGGCGTAGCAGAGAGAAAAAGAAGTCTTAAATTGTCCACATATTTGGCTAATTTAAATAACTCTTGAGCAACACGCTTATCCTGTTTATCGTCGCTGATACGAATATTATGAACTTCGTCGATAATAACAAGACGATTATTAAAAAACTTCTTTAATCTGCGTATCATTTCCATCTTGTTTTTCTTTGGGTCTTCTTCATCAACTGCTGATTTTTTTGTAATATAATTCGCAAATTCAATATAACCCAAGAATAAATAAGAATTATTAATGATATTTTTTATTTGTCGCACTACTTTCTCTTTAGAAAAACCTTTCATGCTCATCGGGTTTATCTCTTTTAAATACTTATTACCAGTACATGCACGTAAATTCCAAAGACCATCTACTAATTTTAATTTACGTTCATCAAATAATTGTAGTTTGAAATTTTCTTGAACATTTGGCGAAGCAACAACAATAATACGCTGTGTAATTCCCAATTGCTTCAAATATGTTCTCATTTCTTCCGCTACAGTAATAGCACTACATGTTTTACCAGTTCCTAAACCATGGTATAATAGCAAACTATTATATGGCGTTTGGAAGCTTAAAAAATTCCTAATAAATAATTGATGTGGTACTAATTCAAAATCGGCATTACATAATATATTGGCCTGCTTTTCAATATCATATAGGGTACCATCGTATCTAGTTTCGTTAAACTCTTCTTTTTCAGCAATTTTAATATTAAAATTTGGATCATCTAATGAAGGATATAAATTTGTATATTGGTCTTCGTTATTTGTGATGAAATTACGATTTAATATTTCCTTTTTATTTAAAAAAGTATTATAATTAGAATCATCGTTTAAATCTATTTTATTATCAAAATTAGTATCAAATACTGATTCAATGTTATCTTCAGTCAAGTTAGGTATTTCATTTTTTAATATTAATTTTGGTCTTCTCTTTCTTTTAACTATTTGTTTGGATACATTATCAGGGTTAATTGAATTTTCCATAACACTTATATATTGTTAATATAATCTATATTCCTTTAAAACTGTATTTAATTTACTTAAAATAGATAATTTTTCTAAATTATATGGACGAATGACCTTTAAACAATCATCATAAGACAACCATTTTACATCACAGACCTCTGTTTCTTGAAACTGATTTGACGGTTTTGTATGCGAATCAATATGACATACAAAATACTTATGCTTATACGATTTCATATTAGAACCTGTAAATATTTCTTCGTATGGTATTATATTTTGAACCAAATTAACGTCCATCTTTACATAACCAGTTTCCTCTTCGAATTCTCTTAAAGCACAATTCAAGTCCTTCTCTTGATAATTCCGACGCCCCTTTGGAAATCCCCACTCAGGAACCTTCCATGTAGATTCACTTTCGTTCAATATTGTTTCTAAATTGTATTTTTTGTTGTAAACTTCAATACCTATTTGTAATTCGTCGTATTTATCATTTGAATTTTTTTTCTCCCCTTGGTACTGAATACCTATTTTTTCTCCCCATAAATAATCCCATAATTCAGAAAATGTTAACGAAGATATTAGTTTACGCTCGTGAACAGTCATTTCATTAAATATGTTGATTAAATATTCATAATTATTTAACGGATATTTCCCTCTCATAAATTCAACAAATCCTAAACTATGTTTACGGTTTATCATAAGATATTGTATTCTATTTTCATATACCCTAAATGCTATTAAACCTATACTAACAATTGGATGTTTACATGTGTAAAATATATGACCGCTTTTCCCACAGTTATTACAATAATTTAATAGTCTATTCATTTCTCGTTATATGTTAATTTACGTATCTTTTTTTATTGTTTCTATTTAATATCA
>Ga0233412_10001460_pt1 | contig 12254 bp, 13 predicted proteins | sample Na_anoxic_4_MG_FD_180667 | JGI IMG/M metagenome (GOLD analysis project Ga0233412, IMG submission 180667) | Seawater microbial communities from Saanich Inlet, British Columbia, Canada - Na_anoxic_4_MG | ecosystem: Environmental > Aquatic > Marine > Inlet | place: Canada: British Columbia... | reverse complement strand
ATGTAATAATATATATATATATATATATAGTTATAATAAAAATAAAAATAATACAGAGTATTTATTTTACATTTTTCTTCCTGAAAAATATGGACAAGAGAGAAATAGCTGATGAAATAAAAAAGGTCACTAAAGATAAAATATTAGTAGAATGGAATAAATTAAAAAATATTACGATTGAAGAACTAGATAATATAAATGGTAGAAGTCGTTTAGGATGCGATTTATTAGATTATTTTTTTTTTATTAATAGACTTGAAACTATTGGTAATAAGGGAATAAACTTTTTTGATTTTTTAAATGATATTGAAAAATATAAAGAAAAGAAATATATTCAAACCTTATTAATTTATTGTATAAAGAATAATAGATACAATAATAGTGTAATAAAGCGATATTATTATTGTTATGGTTTATGTTTTGGTAGGATTAATGGTTTTAAAATTACGAATGCTATGAATATTTATCATAGGTTTAATCCTCATACTATTCTAGATCCATTTTGTGGATTTGGGGGACGATTGGTCGCGGCTTTACTATTAAATATTAATTATATAGGCATTGATATAAATACTGAATTAGAAGATGGATATAATAATTTACTGAGTGATTTTTCTGATAAACATAATTCAGATGTTAAACTAATCTTTAAAGATTCAAATTTAGTTGATTATAGTGAATATAACTATGATATGGTGTTTACTTCACCACCATATGAGAATATAGAAGTTTATCAAAAAAATAAAGTATTATCTCTTGAGGAATGGAATCTATTTTATAATAGTGTTTTTAGAAAAATATGGGATAATCTCTCATCTCCTGGAACTTATATGATAAATATCAACGCTAATATTTACAATAAAATATTGGTAAAAATGTTTGGTGAGTGTCATGAAAAAATATTATTAAAGAAATCAAATAGAAACAATTATCATGAATATATCTATATGTGGAAAAAAGTATAAAATAATATTAATACATAGTTATATAATGAGTTGTGATCTATCTTTAGATTTAACGACAATTAATGGGTTTTATATTAATTTAGAATCTCGGAGGGATAGACGTTCCCATGTAGAGAAAGAATTAAAAGACATGGATATTAATAAAGTAGAACGTTTTCATGCTATTAAAACCAAGGATGGAGCTGTGGGATGTAGTATGAGTCATATGCATGCCCTTAAGATTGCTCAAGAAAAAGATTGGGATTATGCGTTAATTTGTCAAGATGATATTCAATTTACAAATAAAGAACATTTTAAAACTCAATATCAAGGATTTATAGATTCTAATATTGATTGGGATGTCATACTGATTGCTGGAAATGTGGTAGGATCATATGAACCAGTTAACGAATATGCTATTAGAGTAAGTAAATGTCAAACTACAACAGGTTATATCGTTAAGAAGGCATATTACCAAACATTAATAGATAATATTAAAGAAGGTATTGATGGATTAGTTAGGGAATGTGAACGCCATAATTATGCGGTTGATCAGTATTGGTTTAAATTACAGGAAAAAGACAACTGGTATCTTATAACTCCACTATCCGTTAGTCAAAAAAGTGATTATAGTAATATTGAAAATAGGTTGGTAAAATATGATATGGTTATGTTAAATTTAGATAAACCTAGTATTTTTACGAATGATCCCAATTTTTTTAAGAAGAATCATTAAAAATTGTATCACTTTTTAAAGATAAAATTGTCTTCTTAAAAATATCATTCAAGTTCAATCCGATTGCGTAATCTTCCAAATATTCCTTTTCTATTTTTGGACGCCTAGCAATTAAATTACTGGTTGCTTCTGGAGATAATAAATAAAATCTTCCAGAACAATAATCTGTGGATTGAATTATCATATCTTCAGGTAGTTCTGGATGTATTTTATAATATTGAGATAAATAGGGTATTCCTACTTTAACAATTTGTCCTCCATAGTGCACTTTTGGCTGTTTAGTTTCCAATAAATTACACAACGTTGTAAAGAAAGTTGGTTTTATTAATGTTTGGTCATCATCTGTTTTGAATAAATATTTAAATTTATAATTTTGGTAAATAGCATAATATGCTGCTATTACCTTATTAGGTAATGAATTGTAATCATCTTTTGTTTTTACCCATAGTATTTTTTTAGCATCATCAAACTGATATTCATCCTCTAAGGTTGGGTTTCCTAATACATGAAAATAGAGAATATTTGTAGGAATATTTTGTAACCATCCTGTCTTTTGTTGTAAAGCCTTATCTCTATAACGTTCACAATTCATAATTAAAAGTATATAATCTTGAATATTCTTATCCATATTATTTATATTAAATAATATGAATTATTTAACTCTTTTAGGGTATAAATTATTATTATTACATAAAATATCCATTATTTCGTTTTACAATAAATCGTTGATTTTGGATAATTTTTGGATTGGGGCATTTTGGATTAAAATCACAGAATGCTGCTTGTCTATTTTTAGCTCGTCGAACAGCAATACTTTGTCCACCTACCCCTGAATTACCAGCACTATATTTATTATATATAAATCCTGGTTGATTTATATTTGCAGTTCCACCTGGACTAAAACGAGTGCTTCTTCTTACTCCTGCTCCATTTTTATTTAAACTAGTTAAAAAAACATTTGATACAATAGGTGGTGGAGGTATATATCCATAGTATCGAGCCATTGCAAAACTAGGATTACCTCCCTGATTAGGAAATGAAGTTCCTGCTAATATAATATCTCCATTAGATTGTAATAACACTTGATTGGCATTATCAGTAGTTGCGTTAAAGTCAGTTGTAACTTTTCCATTTGTTCCAAATCTTGTATCAATTGAACCATTTATATTAAATCTATACATAGCAAATTGGGAGTACCCAACCTCTGACGATCCTGCTAATATAATTTGTCCATTAGGTTGAACAGCTATTGAATATCCTTTATCTTCAGTAACACCAGGTAATATACCTACAATTACTAACCCATTTGATCCAAATGTGCTATCTAAACTACCATCTATATTATATTGCACTAACATAAACTCATCATTCGAATTTGGCCCTGATCCAAGCGTTACCCATCCACCTAATAATATTTTGCCATTATTTTTAATAGCAATACTTGATCCATTTAGTCTTGTAGAACTGGTAATAGGTGTAATGACTTTACCATTATTATTTGGCCCAAAACTTGTATCTAAACTACCATCAGTGTTATAACGAGCTAAAGCTAGCTTCTCTGTGACTCCGTCTGAATCTATCATCATACCACCTGCTACAATTTTGCCATTAATTTGAAGCCCTATACTGTTTAGAGATTCATTATTTCCATTAAAATCAGTAATTACTTTACCATCATTATTTATCCCAAAACTTGTATCTAAACCACCATCTTTTTCATACTTAACTAATCCAAAATCTTGAGAACTAAATCCAGCACCTCTTGCCCATCCACCAAGAATTATACTATCATCCGTTCCTATAGCAACACTATATGCCCTATCCATACCTCCATTATTTAATTCAGTTGTTACTACTCCGGTCTGATTTGGACCAAAAGTAGTATCTAATGAACCATCTATATTAAATCTTGCAACCGCAAATTTATAAACTATATTGTCAGAGGTAGTCCAACCACCAGCAATAATTTTACCATCACTTTGTAATTTAACACTTTGAATAGCACTCCTTGAATTAGCACCAAATGAGTAGTTAACTATGCCACCTGTTCCAAAATTAGCATCTAGATTACCAAATGTATTATATCTTGCTAAAACAAACTCAAATGAAGTTCCAACATCATGATAACCTGCTATAACAATATAACCATTATCTTGAAGAACTCCACTAAATGCTCTCGCTCCATCACCAGAAAAAGGAGTTACCACTTTTCCATTAATTCCAAATGTTAAATCAATATCTCCAGATTTACTCATATAATATATAATATATAAGAGATATTATATTTGTATTTAGTTACATATTATTTTATTCCATTCTTCAGGACATAAGTCAATCGTATTATTCATCGATAATTTTGGTCCAAACCATTTTTCCGGATAACATACTATTTTTTCTTTACTTGGGTTAAAATATGCACCCCACCAACTAAAGCTACTATTGGCTATTATATGATGTGCACAATAACTCATCATTAACATTTGTTCCCAATCATTCACTTCATCGCTGGCTTTAATAAAATTGCAATTAGGAAACGATTGTTTTAACATATAAATAATATTTCCTACTGCAATATTTGATTCTTCTTCACAAAAATATAGAAATTGAAGAGTATCATTTTGTAATTTTTCTATTAAATAAGAGATACAATTATGATAATATTCATATTTCATTATAGGATGACAATCCTGAATCTTAACATAATCACCTAGTCGAAAATGCATACTAATAAGTTGGTTATAATTATAGTGATATTTATTCTGTATTTCTTCTTTGAATATATGTAATTTTAATAATTTATAAATAGTATCATAGTTATCTTTGAAATATTTTTCACTTTGGTAATAACCGGACAGCAAGTAATCATTATTAGTATTACATGCAGGAATAGATTGATAATGAAATCCTTTTTCTCGTAGCCATTTCATTTTATTAGGTAATTGTTGAACGAGACTAAATTTAAGACCATATAAGAATGTATACCAATAACTATTACGCTTACCATAAGCAGTGCTATTTAAAAAAATAAATTTAGATTTAGTATTTATGGCGTGAGATATGGTAGCAAATATTTGAAATAACTGATTCCCGAGTCCTCCCATTATTTGACATGTAATCATAGTATTTTAATATTATAACAAAAAATATTTAAATGTATTGTTTAAATATTGTTTTTACATCTTTGAATATTTATTTTTTATATTTTTTATTTTTTTTTGTTCGTCGTCGACTATTCATTTTCTTTTTTCTATAGTGTGATCGTTTATGTCCTCTGCGTGTTTTACCACCATAATTTTTAGGTAATGGATTTGTTTTAGGTATTCTTATTCGTTTAGATTGTGATTGTGCATTCAGATTTGCCGTATTTTTCCATTGTTGCAAACTTGGAACATAAACATTATGGGCTTTTTTATTACGCACAGGGGTGTTTTCCTTTGAACCATGTGGGTGTTCAATTCCATAACTAATCTCCATATCGCCTATATCTTCGCCACGACGAGGGGGAGTTCTATAACGATATTCTGTCATTATGTATTATAAAAATATAATTAAAAATCGGTATCCATATCAAAAATATCGTCTGTTACTGTTTTGTCGGCTAAAGAATATTCGGATACGTTTTTTTCGAAAAAATTACATTTTCCTTCTAAACTAATCATTTCCATAAAATCAAATGGATTTGTAACATTAAATATTTTATTGCCACCTAATTGTAAAGATAATCTATCAGCAACGAATTGTATATATTGTGTCATTAATGTAGAGTTCATACCTATTAATCGACAAGGAAGAGCTTCACATATAAACTCTATTTCTATTTCAACTGCTTCTTTTATAATAGACATCATTTTCTGTTTTGTTAGCTTCTTATTTAATTTATTATAAAGCAATACGGCAAACTCTGTATGTAAAGCTTCATCACGAGATATGAGTTCATTTGAAAAAGTCAATCCAGGCATTAATCCTCTTTTTTTCAACCAATAAATACTACAAAACGCACCTGAGAAAAATATACCTTCTACACAGGCAAACGCAATCAATCGTGTGGCAAAATTAGATCGTTTATCGTGAATCCATTTTTGTGCCCAATCTGCCTTCTTTCTTATGCATGGAAAATTATCCAACGCCTTAAATAGTTTCATTTTTTCATCATTATCTTTAATATAACTATCTATCAATAAACTATAACTTTCTGAATGAATATTTTCCATAGCAATTTGAAATCCGTAAAACGCTCTAGCCTCTGATAATTGAACATCATTCATAAATCTCATAGCTAAATTTTCTAGAACAATTCCATCACTTGCTGCGAAAAATGCTAATATTTGGGAAATAAAATGTTTCTCATCTGGTGTTAATTTTTCCCAATCATGCACATCTTTTGATAGGTCTATTTCTTCGGCTCTCCAAAAACAATCTACTTGTTTTTTATACATATCCCATATATCGTTATCTTGAATGGGAAACATTACAAAGCGGTCATCGTTTGGTGATAGTAAAAGCTCGTGGTTATTTTTAGACATCGAGATATCCTAAATATATTTATACCAGAGATTTTATATTATTTAATAATTATAATTATCGAAATTTAAATAAAGAAAATATATATAAAGATAAAGATAAGATGCGAGAAATTAATATTTTTGAATTGGATATCGTCACGCGAGACAACTATTTAAAAAGAATAGAAAATCAAATACAATCTAAGCGCAATTTGTTATTAGACAAAAGAAGGAAATTAGAAAAAGCAACTGAAGAAAATCAATATTTAGAAAAAATTAAAAGCAATTATCAGAAATACTATGACCATATAGTTGAACAAAAACAAGAACAAATAAGGGCTATGCAAATATTACAAACTTATATTGATGATATTATTACATCTAATAAACTTACCGATAAGGATATGGAAAATACTATGAAAGAACAACAACAAATACTCGAAGAAATCGCAAAAATTAAGAATAGTTTAGATGAAATCGTTGACCAAAAATCTTAAATTATTATAATTAATTATATTTAGTTATTATATAATGGGTGACAATATTGTAACACAAATAAATGCTTCTATGACTGCGTTAACACAACAAATTAAGCAAAAAACACAAGCTAATGTGCTTTTTAAACAACAAGTAAAGGAAAAAATAGGTTCTATTACAGAGATAATAAATCAAATTAGAACAAAATTTGATGCCATGAAGAATAAAAAACAACAGATAGAATCATTGACAACACAAATGAGAAAATTAGAGGAGAAAAACGCCAATTTAGAAAAAGAAATAGCAAGATTAGAAGAACTAGCTAAACAACATGACGTTACTCAGGAGGAACTACAAAAAGCACTAGACCAAAAAAATGCGTTAGAAAGCCAAGTAACAGAAAATGATAATACTCTTAAAACTAAAGACATCCAGAAAAAAAATCTTGAAGATATTCTAGTGAATATAAATAATGAATTACAAAAAAAAATTAAGGATTTAGAAGATTTAACTCCAGGTAACGAAGATATTTTACAATCTTTGGAACAAATTAAAACAGAATTAAATGACCTTACTAATTCTCTTCCTCGTGATCCTAGAACTCCTCCTCCTACTGATGACATTCCTCCTTCTACTCTTTCTACTTCTACTTCTCCTGTGACATCTTTTGTGAAAAGTCCTCCTGCGGCTGGTGATGATAATTCTTCTTTATCTAAATCGCAATTAAGTTCTAAGGCTAAGGAAATTACACCTGCTACGAAATCTACTCCGACAATTATTCAAAGGCCACAAGGAAGTTATAAGGATTTTAGTCAAGGAAAATTATCTCAAAAACAAATAAAACAAATACAAAACCGCCCACCAACAGGAGGAAAAACGAGACGTCATCGTAAGAGACGTGTGTCAAAAAGAAAAACCTTAAAAAGAAAAAAATTAAAAGGGGGATACACAGCGGATTTCGAAAAGAAAAATAAGGAATTAAGAGATAAGATGAGAAAACGCAGTAAGCGTCATCATTCTTTGAGACGTCCTAGTTCCTCGACTCGAAAACTATCTACCAGTTCCAAGTCGTCGAGGAGGTATAAGAGGAGTCATTAGATAAATATCTAGAGTTGTGCCAAAATAATCCTTTAGCTTGTGGATAAAGCCTACAATTACCTGGCCATATTCCATGATATTCTTTATATACAAGAGAAGTAATTGCCTTACGTTTAGAGATAATTTCTTTACGTCTACGATATAAATTCTTCCAACATCGTTGAATACAACGAATCCAAAAGGTTTTTAAAATGGCAACATCTTCATCGCCAGATAGTCTAACAATTTTAGCAATTTGTGGAGATAAGTAATAAGGTCTAATAACAATATTTTTATAATTTTTAATAAATTCGTGTTTTAAATATTTATTTTGATGTAGATATATTTTATTTATGTATTCTCTTTGGCTATATTTAGTATAATGATTAAATATACTCAAAATCCCTTGGTTTGAAGCGTTTATAGTAATTAATTCTTCATCTTCATCTTCGTAGTCACCTTCATCATAATGTTCTTGTAAATATTCATCTTTTAATACATAATGACATATCCAGTGTCCCTTAATAGAAGGTGTGCTACTACCTGGAATGAATCCATGTATGTATTCATTATGTATTTCACAAAGAATAAGATTGAAACTTTTATTCATGATTATGATTTATTTGATTAAATAGTAGAAATGATAATATTCTATTTCAATTTTTATATATATATTTATATATAATGTCTAGTTTTAAGTTTTCAAGTCTTTCGAAAATGACTAGTGGTAAAATGTCAAAAGCTTTAGATAAAACATTTCAAAATAAATATGTGTTATATTTTGTTTTCTTTTTAGCATTTACAAATTTGTTAGGTTATTTAATGTTAAGTAATTATCGTGCTATTATTGTATTCATATTGATAGGTTATTTGATGAAACAATATACCAATAATATGATTATTGTTCTAGCAGTCCCCCTTATTTTAACAAGTGTTTTACTTGTTGGAAGTAAAGTAAAAGAAGGTATGGAAAATAAGAAAAAGGAAGAAGATGCTAAGAAGGATGATAAAAAGGATGCTAAGAAGGAGGATGCTAAGAAGGACGATGATAAAAAGGATGATACAAAGGGTGAAATAGATTTAAAAGAAGAAGTGAAATTAAAAATCAAAAAGGCAATAGATGACCATGACGCTAAACATACAGATAAGAATAAGGATAAAAAGGAACCTACAGGCGACGAAAAAGATAAGAAAGAAAATTACACAGGGTATAGACGTAACAATAATCGTTTAGATTATGCTGCCACCGTTGAAGATGCTTATGGAGATTTGAGCAATATTTTAGGCGAGGGAGGTATTAAGGGATTAACAAAGGATACTGAAAAGTTAATGTCACAACAATTAGAATTAGCTGATGCTATGAAAAATATGACTCCATTATTAGATCAAGCAAAATCTATGTTACAAGGCTTTGATTTAAAAAGTCTTGATGGTATTGCATCTTTAGCCAAAGGTTTTGGTAATAATACCCAAGACCAATAAATATTTTATTTTTATTTTGATAATTAAAGATAAAATATAATGAATCTAGTATGCAAATAAAATTATATAGGTAGTATATAAATGGCAGGAAAAAAATGTCCTCCTGGAGTTATTTGTATAGAAAATGTAACTCTTAGTTTTGGATTTATAATAGTTCTAATTGGGATGTATGTATTATATTCAACATATAAAAATAATAGTAATAATAACCAAAAGGAAACTGAGGTTGTTGTAAAAGAACAGGTTACAGAAAGTCGCCCTTGGTATAATTTTTTCACTCGTCCTAATTTTGGTTATACTAATCTTCCTGGCGATGTATTAATGAATCCATATGTTCCACCATTAAAAGATGATCGTTATCTAGTGCCTCCACCCCCTATTGTTCCTCCTGGTAGAATGCCTATAAATATATCTACTAATATTGGTGCTGTAAGTGGACCTTATCAACAAGTAGGAATATTAAACTCTACTAGTGGAAATAATATTATATTACCTTTGATGGGTCGTGCTTTATATAGTAATCGTAGTAAATACCAGTATTATACCATGAGTGACCAAAATACCAGTATTAAATTACCTATTTCTCGTAGTGGGCGCAGTTGCACAAACGAACATGGTTGTGATGAAATATATAATGGAGATACTGTATACGTTCAAGGATATAATAAGGCTTTTAAGGCTACTATTTATGAAAATGATACGCTACAATACATTCCTTACATTTAATTTAATCATATTGAATATTTTTCAATATAATTATTTATTCTTATAACTAATTAAACACTATTATATGTTATATATTATGTCGAATATACCTTTTTTAGATTTACAAAGAGAAATTATACCTATTAAAGAGGATATTCAAAATGTTATGAATACAATAGTTTTTAAAAATACTAATTTTATTCTTGGAAAGGAGTTAAATCAATTCGAGAATAATTTTGCACGATATACTAATAATAAATATTGTATTGGTGTTGCTAATGGAACAGACGCATTAGAAATTGCTGTTCAATCCTTAGATTTAGATGACAACGATGAGATAATTACACAAGCAAACACTTATGTTGCTACTTGTTTTGGAATTACTAATAACAATAAAAAATTAAAGTTGGTAGATATTGATGCAGATACTTATCAAATGGATTTAAATGAATTAGAAAGAAATATTACATCAAATACTAAGGTAATAATTATTGTTCATTTAACTGGTAGTTGTTGTGATATGGATAAGTTGATGGAAATTGTTGAAAAACATAATCTTATATTGATTGAAGACTGTGCTCAAAGTCACGGAGCATATTTTAATGATAAAAGGTTAGGATCATATGGATTAATATCTACATTTAGCTTTTATCCTGGTAAAAATTTAGGAGCATTTGGTGATGGGGGGGCTATTTGTACATCTAATTTGGCGTTGTGTTCTAGAATCCAAAAAATTAGAAATAATGGTTCTATTGAAAAATATAAGCATGATATAATGGGAAGAAACTCACGATTAGATACATTACAGGCTGCTATTTTAGATTTGAAATTAAATAGATTAGATAATAATAATAGTAAAAGAAGACATAATGCAGAATTATATTGTCAATTACTACAAAATGTTTCTAATATACAATTACCTAAGATTGAAGATAAATGTCTTCCAGTATATCATTTATTTATTATTAGAGCAGAAAATAGAGATAAGTTAAAACAATACTTAATTGACAATGGTATTGGTGTTGGTATACATTATCCTATATCTATTACTAAATTACAATGTTATCATAACTATTTTGACGAAAAATATTTTGAAGATAAATATCCACATTCTCAACAAAATAGTAACACCATTATCTCATTACCAATGTTTCCCGACTTAACTGAGGAAGAAATTACTAAAATATGTAAAACAATTAAACAATTTTATATGTTAGACGCGTGTTTTTAAGTTCATTTAGATTTACACCTTTAAATATAATTTTTTATTATAATTTGGACGATTTTTAATATTTAATATTTAATATTAAAGAGTGAAACTAATTAAAAAGTATATTAGGATTGTATAATATGACCGATAATCCCAAATATAAACTTATTGATCTTAAGCCAATTTCTACAGAAGGGAAACCAGGAGCTTTAACAGAAATTAATATGCGAAAAATATGTAAAGACAATGATTTATTATTTGATGCATATAAATGTTTCTATGTGAATGATTTAAACTCAGAACAATCTCGAGGTAATCATTCAAATACTAACGCATGTGAAATATTAATATGTTTACAAGGTTCATTTGAAATTAAACTTCATGATGGAACTGATTATAAAATATTTAAGCTTGAAGCTAACCAAGGATTATTTATTGACAAAAATGTATGGATATCTTATTATAATTTTATTAATTGTGTTGTTCTTGCCTTTGTAAGTATTTATGTTTCAGATAAAGAAAGTTGCTATGATTTTGATACATTTCTATCCCTATATCAAAAATAAATATCTAGCGTTGCTTTTACCTCCTAAACTTCTTTCTTTAAAATCAGCAAGTCCTACATTTAAAATATTACCGCTATCTTCAACGCATATTCCATAATCTACATATTTGACACCTTCTAATAATGCATCCTTATATATTGAATATACAGCATATATTATAGCAATTGAAGACGTAGCTTGTTTAGATTTTTCTAAGTCTATATTCCTAGTCATGTACACAGTGTACCAACACGTGCTCGTTGCTTTAATTACATATATACCTCCATATATAAGTTCCCCTTCTTTTACAAGGTAAAGTAATTGTTGTGTTTTTAATATAGTTTTTAATAATAATAATTCATCACAACTATGGGTAGGTGTTGAATCATGTTTATCTTTTAAAGTTTTTGATAACATCCTATGAAAATAACAATATTCTTCGTTGGTTGTTGCTTTCTTACAAACAATTGTATCATTTTTTATCATTTTTAATAAATAATCTTTATTGGATTTATTTTTTATAATATTTAACATATCGTCATTTGTATCTATATACCATGATAACTCTGGAACCAT
>Ga0233412_10001459_pt1 | contig 12261 bp, 11 predicted proteins | sample Na_anoxic_4_MG_FD_180667 | JGI IMG/M metagenome (GOLD analysis project Ga0233412, IMG submission 180667) | Seawater microbial communities from Saanich Inlet, British Columbia, Canada - Na_anoxic_4_MG | ecosystem: Environmental > Aquatic > Marine > Inlet | place: Canada: British Columbia... | reverse complement strand
CAATAATGACTAATGCTGTGCAAGGTTCAATTGCAACAGGTGGCGACGACTTCATTATTGGAACAGACGCAGCAGCGAATACGGTAACCATTTACAGGTCTACTGGGGTTGGAACAACAGCACCTTGGATTAGATGGAATTCAGGAGGTTCAGAAGTAGAGTATTCAGATGACGGAGTAGCATGGACAGCAATTAACGATGTGACTGCGAGCAACTTAGTAGTGATTACAGCAGCAGATACAACTCCTAGTTACTTAGATGATAAGATTACCGTAAGTGACGCAGGAGCAGCCGTTGTAACAAAGAGTATTGTTAATCCAGGTGCAAACGAATCAATAAATATAGACGTAGACGTACCTAGTGCTGTTATAGACGTAGATTACACAGCAGAAGAGATAATAGAGGCTGGTGCACCAGTGAGTCTAACAGGTGTGGCGGATGAAGTAGAGAACTTTGTACTTAGTACGTTAAGTGATGCAGGAGCAGAGAGTACGTTTGGAGCTACAGCCACTGAATATATTGCATCAACATATTTGGCTGACAACAAAGTTGCTGTCATTTATGAAGATAGTGCAAATGACGTACAGGTAATTATAGGAGATGTAGCTGCTGATAAAAGTGTTACATGGGGTACTCCAGTAGAAGCTACTGATGTTGGTGGCAACATTAACGACATAGTAAGAATTGATGACTCTACGATTGCAATTTTATACAGAGATTCGGGTAGCATCCTTTATGCTAGGATAGTAACTGTTTCTGGTAGTGTTCCAACTCTGGGAACTGCATCAGCAGTACACACCAATGTGCCTGCCGCAATTGATAGAGCTGCAATAACATTGATAGATACAGATAAACTGGCGGTTGCTTACGTGGACGGAGCAGATGCTAATAAAGGAAAAGCGAAGGCTGCTACATTCACAGGAACAACAATAGGAACATGGGGAACGGCTGCGGAATTTGAAGCTGGAACTACTCAATATGTGACAATAAGCAAATTTGACACAGATAAAGCTGGAGTGTTTTATCAAGATGATGCTGACGCGGACAAAGGAAAAGGAGCTTTATTAGTTGCTACAGGAACAGCCTTGGCAGCAGCAGCACCAGTTGACTTCGAGGCAGTTGAAGTGGCCATAGGCATAAGTTCTGATCAGCTTGATACCAATAAAATTATCATTGCGTACGAACAGGCTGGTGCATTAGATGAGTGTGTGACTATAGTGGCGAGTTTGACTGGATTGACTATAAGTTATGGAGCAGCAGTTGCGGTAAATGCAGCAAACATAGACCCCAGTACCTCTATCGTCGCTATGAGTACAACAGAGGCTTATGTTGGATATGAAGAACGAGCTAGTTCAGATGGTAAGTTTGTCAAACTAAGCATTGCTGGAACTGTGATTACCGCAGGAAGTGAACAAACATTTAACGGAGCAACTAACAATGTAGCTTATATTTCACTTGCTAAAGTATCAGATAAAGGTAAATTTATAATTTGCTATAGAGACGAAGGAGCTGCAAACATAGGTAATGCAGAAGTCTATCAAGAGTATGACAACTCTGTTGCAGCAGTTGGATTCGCTCAAAGTACAGTAGCGGCAACTGATCCAGTCGTAGTAAGAAGCAAAGGTACAGAAGCAAATCAAGCTGGACTAACTATAGGAAGTGTTTACTATCTTGTAACGAATGGAATAGAGTTGACCAACAACTCTGGTATTAAAGCTGGTGTCGCTAGTGACACAACAGACCTAGATGTTGACATTGATGGCGATACTGGAATGTCTAAGGCAGATGCAGACACCTTGACAGATGGTAGTAATGCGGATGCTTTACATGTTCACACGGAAGCAAGGACGGTCACTGTTGCGGAAGCAGTAAGTGCTGGAGATGTTATAGGTTATAGAGCATCAGTAGGTTATGTAAGAGCGTGGGGAGACAACAAGGCAGACAGGATAAACATCCTCGGAATCGCTAGAGAGTCCGCAGCCTTTGGAGAAACCTGTATTGTGGATACTAGAATTGGAGCTGCGACAGTAACTGCTGGATCCCAGTACTTCCTAGCTGATCGTGGGGCTGGAGGCTTAGTAATAAACCAAGTTACTACAAATGACAGTATAGCTATATCTGGAGGCGCTCCAAAAGTTCAAACAATCACCACCACAGAGTCGACTATTTATAGAATAGATATACAGGTGCAGGATGATGGTGTGGCAAGACAGGTGAATATAACTCTTAATGGGGACAATCAAACTAACAATACTGCGGGGACAGGTGCAGCAGAGGTTTTACAGTTCAATTTTACTGCATGGGTTCCAGCTGGAACAGTACAGTCTTTTACGATAGGCACAACTACTGGAGGTGTGAGCATTTTATATAACAACACAAGCTTATACGCTGGTGGTGCGTTCTCTGAAGGTGGAGACATCTACATGAAAGTATACGAATATGATGGATTTGGAGAAATGCAAACTGGTTCAAATGACACATACTTAGGTTATGGACTTTCAGCTACAGAACTAATGCTAGAAACTCAATATACCGTAGCCGACCTATAGATTTAAACAATTAACTAAAAATATATGGCAACAAAACAACAAGCCTTAAAAGGCAAATATCTAAACAAATCAGCCTATACTAATAGCAAGTGGACGATGGGTTCCAATAATAGGAAGTTTGTTACGCCTGGTACGGTAGCCGAGTATGAAAAGAACGGGAAGTTATACACGACTACTTACGGCGACATAGATTGGTCTAAAGGCACTCAATCCCAAAAAGGAGGAAGCAAGAGTCTAGCTCCGCCACCTGTAAACAACGTTATAGTTGGTAAAGGTGACGAGATTTCCCAGCAACAGGTGACAGAGATGAAGAAGAAAGGTTATTTCCAGAACAAGACCACTGGGAAGTTTTACGACTCAAAAGGTAACGAGGTGAGCTATACTCCGTCTACGCCAAAAGGAAGTAGTCAGCCTTCTGCTCCAACGCTTCCACAACCAAAACAGAGCGACTACAGTAGTTCTAAGGAGTATGCTAAGGCAATCAAACAGTGGAAGACTTCGGGTGGACCGTCTGGGCTTGCCAACGAACCATATCCTAGTTCTGGCAATTATGTAGCTCCTTTTTCTCCTGGTACTGGAGAAACTCCAGAAACAGTTTTTGATGCAGGAGATGATTCTTCTGAATTAGAAAAACACATGAAGACTTACGAGGAACAAGCTCAAGAACAGTACGAAGGAAGTTATTTAACTTTCGCTGAAGAATACGAGAAGCTTCATGGTAAACCAGCTCCGTTTAAAACAGAGAAAGAGTTCTTACAATGGCGGAAGACTCAAAACCAGGAAGATATGGATTACTACGAGAAACAATTCGCAATTCAAAGAGAACTAGAGGCTTCTGACGCAATGAAGGCGGCTAAACAAATGGAAGGAGCTGAGGCTTCTACTACCGCAGGATTATCTGCAGGACGTGAAGCAGTTGGGAGTATGGGGAATAAAATGGTTGTTTCTGAATTTGCACAAGAGATGGACAGACAACGAAGGCAAATAGTTCTACAGAGACAATCGGCAGAGAACCAAAGACAAAACACCCTGTTAAAGCTCAAAAGAGCACAGGAAAAAGGAGACATGGATTTGGTAGAAGCTATACAAGGACAACTCTCTTCAATAGAGAGCGATATTAGAAGAATCGACACAGAGGCTATGAATGCAGCTACAGCGGCAAATGAGCAAGCTATGAAGGCTTTAGAGGTAATGAGCGAGAAAACAGCCACTGTTTCAGAGAACTTATTCAATTTGGGGTCAATAGCAGCAAGCTTGAGTTATGATCAACTTGAGAACATGATTGTTGGTACGGACATGACTATGCCACAAGCTTTGGCTATTCAACAAGCAGCCGTGTTGCAAGGGAAGGCTGCTGAAACAAAGAATGAAGCAGAGGCAATTAAGCTACAGGCTCAAGCTCAAGATTTATTGATGAAAGCGGGTAAAACTACGGGGCAACTTGAATACGAGTTTGTTCAAACTTTAGATAAGGATGGCCAGGCTGCTTACGTTGAACTAAAAAGGGCTAACCCTAACTATCAGTTCTATCAACAGGATGACGGCTCTATCTTGTGGGCTGATCCTCAAACGGGGGAAACTGGGACTGCTCACACACCTAGTGGTGGAGATGGGGAATTCGCTGGGCAATGGGGATCTTCTAACGATGCGTTAAATGTTCCAGATGGTGCTCCGACGGATCCAACAACTGGAAAACCTGCTATAGACTCATGGAATGGAAAGAGCGGGAGCGTGCAATGTGGACAGTTTGTTAATAGATATACTGGACTAGGACTTGGGAACGATTATGCTTCTAAAATAAATGCAATATCTCCACACGAAGTAAGTACTCCACAACCAGGGGACGTATTTATATCTCCTTATACAGCTAAGAACGGAGAAGATATAGGACACGCTGGGTTTGTGGTTGGTGTGAGCGACGACGGAAAGAAAGTAACTGTTAAGGACGCAAACTACGGAGGAAAGGGTCAAATACAAACACACGAAATGTCAACAGACGGAATGAAGTTTGGTAGACCTTCGGGAGCAGGGGTTGAGATGGAAGGACTCAATGACATTATAGCTAACGCCAAAAGGTTTGTGTCTGCAGTAGCAAGTAAAGAAGACGTTGAAGAAACAATAAGGGCGTATGCAAAAGAGGGACAGGTTGAAGAAATGCAGAATTACGTTAAAGGTTTGGCATTTGATGACGTAAACGCTGAATTCAAAAAGAACTTATTGCTCAGGGCTAACCTAGCAGACATAGGAGAAGATTTGATTACTAAGATAGAGACGTATACAGCCAAAGGTGGTGATTTGGGTATATTTGCTGGAACGAAGCAGGATGCGTTGAATAAAATAGGAAAGATGGATGACGCAGAAATGCAAGCCATAGGGCAAGACATAAGAATGATGGTTGAAGATTTTGCTAGGGCACAGACAGGGGCAGCTATACAAGATTTCGAAAGAGTAGAATTTGGTAAAATAATTGGTAGTATTTACGACGGTGATGAATTGTTAATATCAAAGATTAAGTCTACTGCTGATTACTGGCAAAAAAACGCAGACAATACGTTGAAGAACAAGATTGGAGCAACGGCTTACGATTCATTGTTTCCAGAAGACACAACGCCTGAATATACCTTCGACATGGAAGACCCCCTGTTGGGTGAGATTGACACAGCGACCACTAATCTTGGGATTGATTTGACTTACGATGATCTGGAGGCGATGCTAAAGGAAGGTCATAGCTTACAAAGTATTCTAGACAAATTTAATTTATTAACTCAATAAAATGCTTATAAATCCAAAACAAAAGTCTATAGAACAGATTATGCAAGAGCGTGGAGTTGGAACTAAACCTTCCTTGTCTTCATGGGCACAGCAACTTCGAGGCATGGCAGGAGCTGGCACAAAAGCCGCTATTAGTAAGTCTCCAGAACAATTGGGAGAGTTATCTAAGGCTGCGGGGGAAGGCCGTGAGGAGAGGGCAGACATTAAGGAAATGATTCAATTCTCTCAAACTCCAGTAGGCAAAATGGTTCAACAGCCTAGCGGCATGGTAGGAGTAGCTGAAACAATAAAGAAAGGAGCTGAGGAAGGTTACGAGTACAGCAAGGAAGCCACCAAAGACATGGACACCTACGATAAAGGGAAAGGGCTACGACCTCTAATAATAGGAGGCAATGTTATTGCTGGAGCACTTGGTAAGCCTTTTGAGCCTCTTATGAACCTCTTTACTAAGTTCGACATTCAGCCAGATAGCGTGCAAGATTTTGCAGAAATAGCAAAAGACTATTATGCAGACGCTTCCCCAGAGAAACAGGAGGAGGTCAATGCCGCTCTCGAAGAAGCTATTGCAAAAGCAGAGTCTCCTGAACAGCAAGCATCTATGGCTGCAATACAAGGTGCTATGGGATACGGCTCATTGATTCCTGCGGTACAAGCTCTCCCAGAAGGGGGAGTTGTTGCGCCAAGGGCAACCCCGAAAGATTTGGCAAAGATACAAGAGAACCTAAAGCCAAAAATGACAGCAGCAGAACAAAGATTGGCATTACAAGAAGGCAGAGTTACCAAGACTAAAGAAGGAATAATAACTGGTAAAAAGCCTGACGTTATTGATCCGAAGGCTGAAGCTATTAAATCTTCAGAAATAATTGCTGAAAGAATAGAAGGAGCTGCAAAGATGGATAAGCCTACTTTATACAAGAGCGTTACAGAAGAAATCAAAAGCATAGCCAAGCCTTTAGAAGCTGATCTAAAGAAGCTAACTATGGAACAGTGGGACAAGGATGTTATTGCTCAAGACTGGGCTAAGGTGAAAGCAGAACAGCTTAAAAATCCTAACGTGCTGGCAAGCGATATGACTATTAAAAGAATGCAAAAGGTTTTCGACGAACAGGTTTTAAAAAGGATAGAGAAAGCTCAAAACAAAGCAGAACTTTGGGATGTTGCGAAGTCTTATGACGCTACGATACCAGAAAACATCAAGAATCCATCAGTGACTGCTAGTGACCAAGTTTTAGCTGCTCACGATTTATGGCTAGAGAACAGAGCTATCTTGAAAAAATCAATTAACGATATAGACTTTGGTGGCGCTACGGCTTCCTCGGAAGCGTTTCAAGAGATGCATTCGTTATACGAAGCCAAGAATGCTATGGAAATGAATCCTATGGTAGACATTAAAGGAACTCCTGGAATAATCGAACAGAAGATTGGGACTGGCCCAATCTCAAAAGCTGGATTGATTAAAACAGGCGCTGCTATTTGGGGAGGAAAACAACTCTATGATTGGCTGCGTTAATTCCTTGCCTTAGAAAGGGCATACAATACTAGAATAGCGCCAAGAGCCCAGTGAATGCTGGTGGCAAAGATGACCAGAAGGAAAAATATTATTACTTCAATCATACTCAAACCTTAACACATATAACTAAATAAGTCAATAACACATACACTATGTACAAGTTACTAACAGTGAAATGCAAGGAAACAGGAAAGGAACTCTGTGTAAAAGATTTCCGATTCAATCCTGAGCTTCACGAAAAGATTGAAGGAGCAGTTTCTTTTGAAAAGACATCTCTCAAAGAAGAAGAAACAATAGATCAATCTAAACTAGCAGCAAAAATAAAAGCTGCGAAAGCTGAAGCTGAGCCTAAGAAAAAGGCTAAGAAGAAACCAGCTAAGAAGAAGGTAGCTAAGAAATAATTCTTAATCAATTCGTATGAATGACGAAAGACCTGTTGGGGCTTTAGATGCCCCAGATTCTCGTGATTACATAGCTGAACAGATTTTAGGCAAGGACGACGCTCCTTTGCCAGAAAGCGTAAGGCTAGAACTAACAGAAGGAGACCAAGGTAAATCTTCAATGTGTACATGTTTCTCTGCATACCATTCAGCTCAAGTTGCAAACGAAGCAGAACACAACAAAGAACTTGATCCTTTATTCGACAAAGGATGGGAGTTACAAGGTAAGTTTGGCACAAGGGTAAAAGAGGGAGACTACGTTCAAACTGCACTTAAATCAATTGTAAAGAACGGACTGCATACTTCAGATGGAATCTATAAAATAGACGGATACGCTCGTATACCAAAAAGCGAGGTCAATTACTGGCTCTCTAAGGGCTTTGCGATAGTTACCTCGATGGATGTTACCAAAACCAACTTCAAGAAGGCTAAACACGAAGGTATTTGGGGAGGCAATGATGGAGATAGAGTTGGAGGACATGCTGTCTGTATAACTGGATATAAACCTTTCTATAAGATTGTATCTAATTCTTGGGGAAGTACTTGGGGGAAGTTCAACGATGGTACATTTTTAGTAAAGAATGAAGATGTCAAATGGCTTGGCTCTTGCTATGTCTTATACGACCACAAAGACATAAAATATATCTTCAAAGATGTAACTGAAGAAAGCCCATTCGCAGAAGCAATACAATGGGCCAAGGACAACGAAATAGTCCACGGGTACGGTGATGGATCGTTTTTACCCGAAAAAGCCGTTACACGTGCAGAAATGGTGCAAATTTTACATAACTACAGCAAATACTTAACAAAATAAGCATGGCAAAAAACACAAAGTCTCTATTTAAGAGCAAAACACTTTACTTCAACCTTTTAACTATTCTACTAGGAATAGTGCAAGTTGTAAGCAACGTGTATTACATTCCAACAGACATTCTTGCTCTAATTAACGGAGTAGGAAATGTTCTTCTTAGATTCATCACAAGTGAGAAGCTTGCAATTTAAGACAATTATGTGGTAGACTATGAGAGTTTCAATAAGTAGCTGGACAAGTAATAATACATACCAACTAGGTCAAGAGCAGCATACTATGAAACAACCAAACTAATTACTCTAGCTTTTGTTAGAACCGAATATATGCTCGATCAAAGATTGAGTTAAAGTAGGATCGACGTTGCTAGAGTTTTTTAATACTCATTTAACATTTGAGCGTAGTCTTTCCTGATTTCTTTAAGTTCGTCTAAAGTAAGCTTAGGAGGATTGTGTTTTAGTCTGTTTAGACGTTCCATTTCTTCTTCGCCTTTATAGGCTTTTATTTTGTCGCTCATTATTCGTTGATCTTCCCAATCAGGAGAATGTATTCCGTTACGATGACAGTCAAAACAAAGAGCGATGCCATTTGCTAGGAGTGTCTTCATGTAGTTCGATTGTTTTCTGAAGATGTGATGTGCATCTAACTTACCTGTTCTCCCACATATTTCACAAACATCACCTGCCTTAGCTCTGACTAAACTAGACCATTCGTTCTTTGCTATTATGTTAGCCATTCGGCTTGGACTCATCTTCATACAACTCATCTATATTAGAAAGTAATTCTGCGTTTATTTTAACAGCTACCTTATGAGGGCAGTCACCTGGTTTAAATTATAGTTCCTACCTGGGACCAACAGCGTTGATAGCCGTACGGAGGATACCTCCATCCCAAGCAGGAATTATAATTCAATGTCAGCCCCACCATCGAATACCGTATACAGCAACGAGTTAGGTGGGGCACTGGCTATATTATAACATTATTAGGTCTATTTTTCAATGTTCCTCCTTATAAAAGTTCGTACTGTTGCTATCACTGCCTGTATTGAGCTTCTGCATTGTGGCACATCCAAACACTCATCCGCACTATCCAAAGCATCAAGACACATTATTCTAATCCTATCCGTTACATCACTAATCACGACCTCTTGACGCATTTCTTCTATTGATTGTTTTAATTCTTGTGTTTCCATTTGTCTAAATGTGGTTTAAGTGCTTCTTCTGCTATACGGATAGCTTCGTCTTTATGTTCATTGCAAAATGAACCAATTATTTCTCCCCTAATACCTGCTGTAATTTGTACATGCCCAGCTACCTCATTGGTACAAAATAGCCACTCGCAACAATCTCTACCTTTAATTATTTTTTTAATCCATTGAATTATCTTTTTCATAGGTTATAAGTTAAGTTCTTTTAGGTTATCAAGAAACTCTTTCCTCTATAATTTCTTTCCTTTCTGTATTCATGTTTATTTATTGTTAATTGATAGTGGGTTTATTTAAGATGATTCTTTAGGGCTTGGTGTTATTGATTAAGTCTTAAAACATAACTTCTTGCCTCAAGCGTTCTTCCCCAATTTTGCAATAGTCCTCGTCTAGTTCAAAGCCTATGAAGTCACGACCCATGTTCTTTGCTGCTAACGCAGTTGTCCAACTTCCCATGAATGGGTCTAGCACGATTCCTTTGGTTGGCGTTTCTGTTAGCTTGCAGAGGTATTCCATGAGCTTTAATGGCTTGACTGTAGGATGGATGTTTTTAGTTTTAGAGTAGGTTCTGTTGCGTTCTTCTTTGTCAGCTTTCGCTATGTAGTAAAAGCGTGAAGCACCTGGTAGTGTTGTGTGAAGACCTTTTTGGCTTTCATATTTTTGTCCTTTTCTTTTTCCAAAAACATATCCTTCATCTTTTTTCATTTTTACGCCAACCTTTGTTTTAATCTCTCCACTCTGCTCATCTAACATCTCTGCTGCTTCTTCGTCTAGGATAACGTTTGATGGGAAGCGACCTTGAGCCTCTGCTATTGCCACCTGTTCGTTTACTCTTTTTAATTTTGCTTCGACCATCTTTTCGTTGTGTCTCCAAGGTCTATCCCAGCCTTCTTTGCCTTTAAAAGTGTCTTTTTTCTGTCCTCCTCCGCCCAGCTTATCGTTTGTCTTGATTCTCCCACCATCAATGTTAAGCCCACTTACTCCCCAAGAGAGAGCGTTGTTAGCATAAGAGCCTTCGTTTGGTTTCATTGCTATTATGATTGGTTCGTAAGCAGGTTTAAGTCCATGTGATTTCCAACCGTTCCATTGTTTAGCTTCGTCCGTTACGGGATTGCCGTCAACGATTTTACACTCATACTCTTTGGGTCTATAGCCTGATTCTTTTTGCGACTTGCTGTATCCAGTTTTATAAGTTCCTTTTACTTCTCTTTTTCCTTTGTCCAACTGTTTACTAATATCGGTAGCTTTCGGGAATCCTGAACCGTACATCCACATCATACAATCTTTAAGAATCCAACCTGCATCTTCGATATTAACAGCCATGCGGTGTTGTGTCCGAGTACCAGCAAAGCACATCAAGGTAGCTCCAGGTTTTGCTACTCTTAACATATCTTCAAATATCTCGATACTAGGAATGTCGTAATCCCACTTTTTACCCATAAAGGAAAGTCCGTAAGGTGGATCGGTGATTATTGTGTCGATTGAGTTGTTGTCAATCAGTTTCATGCCTTCAAGGCAATCTCCGCAAGAGACCTCGTTAATGAGTTCTTTCCAGTTTTTAATTTCTTTTAGGTGTTTCATTGATTAAATATATTATGCAGGAAGCTCTCTTTCTCTCCCTTGTTTTTAGTCAACGGACTATCGTCCTTACGTCCTCTAGTCATGTTATTTTGTTATAAATCGTATTTACTTACGTTATTTTTATAATACTTGTTGGGTATTTTAGCTTCTATTGCTGCTGGGTTACCTTTCTCCTGGTCTTCTTTTAAATAATCTTTGTATGATTTTACTTTAGGCTTACTAGGTCTTTTAGCGTATCGACTTGTGCTTTCTTTGGAATGGAGGTTCATAAGGAATTAAGTTAATTTCGTGTGTTCCTTCTAAAATATTGTGTCGGACTTCTACTTGGATCACAGGCTTCCACTTGCTATTAGAACTAATCCTGCGAACAGGAACTCTACGGCTGGAATTACGAACGCTACCACGATCCACTTTAGAAAACCTATTAAGAATAAAATTACGAATAGACATAGAATAAAAATTGTTAAGAATTTAGTTGGTTTCATAGGTTTATTTTAAGACTTCTTCGCAGATGTGTCTAACTTCTCCTGTGTGCAATGTTCCCCAGCGTTTCAAATATAACCTAAGCCCATCCGTCCAACCATGTATCGTAAAATAATCCTCATAGTCACCTTGAATGAACAAATCAACGCTGTCCTTCAAGCTGTAGTGGTACTGTTCGTAACTTCTCCACTTACCCGAATCCCTGATACCAGTTAGATTCTTATGAGTTTTACCAACACCAGTTGTACCAAACGATGTTTCAATCTGTGTCTGTGCTGCAATTACTTTCGCACATATTCTTGGAACAGTACTAGCCTTACACCACAGCAACAAATCATCCACCTTGTCTTCTAAAACAGTACCTTCCCAATACTCAGTCAAAGGCTTTCTTAAATCGTGTACTATTTGCCATCTGTCTAAGTCTGTCAACTTTGGCGTTATTTCGCCCTTAGAAAAGAGTTCGTCTTTTTCTGCGTCAACATCTGCTTTTAAGTTTGCAAGTAGTTTAGACAGCGATTCTAGCTCATTTTTGAGTGATTCTAAGCGAGCTTCGTATGTTTGAATCTCTGCTTCCTTTTCTTTGTAGATTCCGTTCACATAGTTGTATTCTTCCAGAGTTGTGTTGTAGATTGCTTGGAGTGCGTCTGCTTTGTTCAAGGGTTCGAATTGGATGTATAAAAACATTCCGAGGATCATACCGATCATTGAGATTGCGGTATATTTGTTTAGATATTTCATAGGGGTTTTTGTTATTTGTTATTGAGGGATTGCTACCATAACTAGAGTGTACAGAAGGAGTGTGCCTAGTGGTACGAGCCAGTAGAGGGTTTTCATATAGGAATGAGGTTATAGGTTACTTTAAGTTCTCTTTGTAGAGAACAGCGATTGCTACTCCGTATCCGATTAGAGTTGCG